>Ga0307430_1000742_pt1 | contig 26772 bp, 27 predicted proteins | sample SalMarWE160130MG_FD_202159 | JGI IMG/M metagenome (GOLD analysis project Ga0307430, IMG submission 202159) | Salt marsh sediment microbial communities from the Plum Island Ecosystem LTER, Massachusetts, United States - WE1603-130 | ecosystem: Environmental > Aquatic > Marine > Intertidal zone >...
TATTCCGGCTATGTTTACTTTGATTAGTGGCGAGACTGTAGATAGTGCAGATGGGGTTAAGTACCAGGTTTTCTTTGATGATGTAAGAATTCACGAGTCTTGTTTGATTGGGGGAGAAAGAGATGGATGGAGGGTGGCAAATGCTACCCTGGAGGTTGAGCATGGTGCTGGGGGTGGCAGGTGGATACGCCGTAATATAGTAGTGGAAAAGCTCCTTGATCAATGTAAAAGTAATCCCAATGTAGTAAAGCGTTTAAGAGAAAACCCTCAACTGCTTGATACAGTGGTGGACATCTATATCGGTGCGCAGATAGAGCGACTATTTGCCATGAGGAACTCCAGCGGGGTGGGAGCCCCCTATGCGGGGCCACAACTGGAGCTTTACTCAAAAAATTATGGTGTCAGGCTTACCGCTGATATAGCAAAGGTTCTTGGCCCTTACGCCTTGACTGATGATGGTGAATGGGGCTTGGACGAGGGCATTTTTGAAGTTGCTGAGCGCGGTGGAATCTGCATTGCCCCTGGCGGCACGCCAGAAGCTCTGAAGATAATTATGTCCCGAGCACTAGCAATTGGACGATAGGCTATGTGGGCCACATTAGTTAGGCGAAATTAGGCCTAATCGTGGGAGGTAAAATATGAGTCTAGCCCTGAGGCTTACTGAAAGCGAAGAGATGTTGAAGAAAACAGCCCTGGATTTTGTGCGGCGAGACGCCCCAAAGGAGGTCATTCAAGACCTGCAGGAGTCAGATACAGGTTATACAGAAGAACTTTGGCGAAAAGTAGTGGAGATGGGTTGGCCAGGGCTCATTGTTCCGGAGCAATACGGTGGGTTTGGTAACTCGTTGACAAGTGCTGGTGTCTTATTCGAAGCATTAGGTACAGGTCCACTTCCTGGTCCATATTTTTCCTCCGGGATATTAGGCAGCTTAATCATCTTGGAAGCAGGTACCGAAGAACAAAAACAACGCATTCTACCAGCCATTGCGAAGGGGGAGCAAATCCTGACCCTGGCATTGACTGAGCCTGGGTATAGCTGGGAGCCTGGAGCAGTGCAGACAACCGCGGAGAGTAAGAATGGCGATTTTGTTCTTGATGGTCTAAAGCTGTTCACCATGGATGCTCAAGCGGCTACTCATTTTATTGTTGTAGCCCGCACGGGAAAACGCGCCGATACAGCAAGGGGGATTTCTCTCTTCCTGGTGGACAGAGAATCCGATGGACTCTCGGTGCGCAGATTGCCAGGTTTCTTGGCTGGGAGGACTTTTGAGGTAAAACTGGATTCCGTGAAAGTCCCCCGTGCAGATATGCTCGGAGACATGGATGAAGGGTGGCAGGCTCTCGAGCAAGGTATCGCCAAATCTATACCCGTCCTTTGTGCATATAAGGCAGGGGGCTGCCAGGCTGTCGTCGAGATGGCACTAGAATACAGTCGGCTCAGGATACAGTTTGGCACGGCTATTGGACGTTTTCAACGAGTTCAAGACATGATTATCGAGATGGTTGATCATTCGGACGCTGCCCGCTGGACTACCTATGAATCTCTTTGGAAACTTGATACGCAAAGGTCGGCAGCGGAGAGTGTACATCTAGCCAAGGCTGTCTCCAGCGAGGCATACTGGCAAGTGTGCTCACTAGCCCATCGGGTATTCAGTGGTATCAGCTACTCAAAGGAACATCCAGTCAGCTTTCATACCAGAGCGTCTCGTTCCCTTTATAATTACCTCGGCGAGCCTTCTTACCACCGGCAGCAGCTAGCCAGGCTTTTAACTCTTTGAACAGGGCTGAATATTCGCATAAGCGGCTGAGCTAGAGGGATGGTATTGTACTGTCGCTGATAAATCACTTGACCCTATTTATAGGGGCGTTCAATTGAACGCACCTACGCAACAATGTGACAGCAGGTGCTTTCAACCACCCTATTTTCACACAAAATAGTGTAGACCCATTGACAATCCAGCAAAGTGTTCATATACTATTTTGCGGATAATTTGATTGCAGGGTGCCGGTACTCAATTGTCCTCATAAATCGTTCCCTCACCTGAGGGACCTTGATAGTCGGGTACAAAGCCCGCCTCTATTAAGCATCAGAGATGGTGGCTGGCCCAATAGGCGGCGACTAAACTAACAGGAGTAAGATACACCATCCCATAGGAATGGCATTGGGTCTTTGAGTCTGGCAACTGCTGGACATTCAAGGAGAAAATTGAAACGAGAACGGTAATGTCAGGAGGATGGTATTGCGTTTGCTCATGACCTGCCATGTGGCGGCCAGTGATGGCGTAGTCACATGGGCTTTTTTTTAGATTTCGAGACTGGCTATGTAGAGTATATTCACTGATGGGTCACTGGATATTGAGGTAAGTGGTGAGAATGCAACCAGCGTCGTCATCAGTATTGATGTAGGGTTAATTAAAATGTAGAGCTGGTGGGGTGGGGATGCCCCCGCTGGAGGGGCCGGGTTGCCCCCGCTACCCTGCCCCACCAGCCACTATTTACTTAGGGTTTAAAGGCGTAAAAAGGTTTTCGTATGTGAACCACTGTATCTCTGGCAGTGGTCATAACAGATTTCTTGTTAAGGTCATCCGCCCACATCTCGGATGGTAATTCATTGTATCTGGCGGCTCTTAACTAGGGAAATAGCTAACGCAAAAAAGAGCGTCAGAATGATTGCCCATTTCCACCAGATTCTTATGTCCATCCTTCTAACCGCCTAACCACCAATTCAGCTACAGGGCGGCACTGTTATTGTTCTATATAGTATCATAACGTATCAACAATAGCGCTTATTAATACTAGATGATGTATTATAGCATAAATAATTCCATATGTCAATATATATGGTATATAATTATAATATTGATATATTGGCATTAACTAATAGCTATAGTTACTATAGCGCTGCCACTGATTTGTCAGGTCGATATGGACATTATTTTCTCAGGAATTCCGCTGAACTGATAAGAATATTTGGCTATGGCAAAAGAAGAGACACTTCACGAGCTGATATTGTATTCCGGCACGCATTTTGACTCGGATCTTATGAAGGTTGTGCCGAGCTATGGACTATATTACGAAGCAGGACAAAACACGGTGCCTTATTTTGTCTGGGATGTTAGAGGGGATAATGTTATCTCTAAGGGAGGCGTACTGAAAACGACCTTGTGTTAGACTGAAGTGGCTCTCTTTCAGGTAAAATTAATGATGTAGTAACAACTGGCCTTATAGATTAACCGTTTACTACTTGTGGCTGGTGTTCTATTCCGTGCTGGTCAAACCGCGACCGCTGGCATGGGCCCGATCTCCAGCCTGCATTTGGAGAATCTCATCGATGTCATGCATGGTTGCGTGACCTAGCTCAACGAGGGCCTGTCCTATAGGTATAGAGCGACCCCACTTGCTACAATCTTCCCAGTATCCCAAGGCCTGCTCAACTTGCTCCGAGGTGCAGATGCCCAACTCTTTTACTTGCTTACCCAATTCTCTCGCTTGCTTGGCCTCCAAAGGTATTTCCATTATCTTTACCATGCCCTTAGTATAAGCAGAGGCTTTGATCTTGGCGTGTTTTTTGAGAACATCGTCGATCTTGTCCTGTGTTGTGCACCCAAGCTCGACGAGTGCCTGTCCTATAGAGATATAGCGCTGCCTCTTGCTACAGTCTTCCCAATACCCCAAAGCCTCCTCAACTCGATCAGGAGTACAGAGGCCTAATTCCTCCACTTGCTCACCCAATTCTCTCGCTTGCTCGCTTCCAGCGGGGATCCCCATTATTTTAGTTATGCTCTTACTACAAGCCAAGGTCCGCTCATCAGGCCGTATTCTTAAAATGGTGTCGATCCAATCACGTGTAGCATAGCCCAGCTCAACGAGCGCCTGTCCTAAGGAGACAAAACGCTGTCTCTTGCTGCACGCTGTACAGTATCCCAAGGCCTTCTCAACTTGCTCCGAACTAAAGATGCCCAATCGCTCCGCTTGCTCCGAAGTAAAGATGTCCGCTTCCTCAGCTTCCTCCCCCACTTCCGCTTTGGCTTGATCCTCCGTGTGTACCTCGGGTTGTTCCTCCAATTGCATCTCGTCCTGCTCCGCTTGCTCCGAAGCAAAGATGTCTGGTTCCTCAACTTCCTCCCCCACTTCCGCTCTGGCTTGGTCCTCTGCGTGCATCTCGGGTTGTTCCTCCAATTGCATCTCTTCCTGCTCCAGCCCTTGTTCCTGCAGATGGTTATCTCCTGCTGGTGTTACCATCATCCTATCTGTGCTCTCACTATAAGCAGTTGACCGATCTCTGGTTTGCAATTGGAGAACTCTGTCGATGTCACGCACGGTAGTGAAGCCCAGCTCGACAAGGGCCTGACCTATAGGGATAAAACGACCCGTCTTGCTGCAGTCTGCGCAATAATCTAACGCCTGCTCCACTTGCTCCGAGGTGCAGATGCCCAGTTCCTCCAAATACTCCCCGAAAAGCTTTTCTACCACTTTCTTCTCTCGCATTGATCTCGCTCAAGCACTGTTTCTAGCTTCCTTTCCGCATCCATCAACAGCTTTCCGCGTTAAAACCTTCACTCCTATTGCACGCATCCTGTCATCTGGTTAATCTTCAGAATCTTAGTAGCCCATGATACAAGACACTGCTTACTATAGGCTCTTCACTTTTTCCTCTTCCCGTCACCAAGCAATATGAGTAATTCTTCGGGATTATTGGCATGTGCCAATGCTGATTCTCTGGTTATCGTGCCCGAAATCACGAGCTTTTGTAATGACTGCTCCATGGTTTGCATGCTATCCTTCGTGCTGACCTGTATATATGTCGGAATTTGATATGCCTTGTTCTCCCGGATGAGATTGCTAATGGAATCAGTCCCTATCAATACCTCGAAAGCTGCAACTCTTCCAGAGCCATCGGCCTTGGGCAGCAAAGTCTGTGCCAGAACGGCCTCAAGTACCACTGACAACTGCATTCGCACCTGATCCTGTTGCCCCTGCGGGAAGACATCGATAATGCGATCCACCGTTTGACCGGAAGTGTTGGTGTGCAGCGTGGTAAGCACCAGGTGCCCCGTTTCAGCGGCGGTGAGGGCTGTGGCTATGGTATCCAAATCTCTAATCTCACCAACCAAGATGACATCAGGGTCCTGGCGAAGACAGTGCTTCAGCGCATTGGCGAATGCTCTTGTATCGTCACCTAGCTCGCGCTGGGAGATAAGGCACTTATCATTGCGATGAAGAAACTCTATGGGGTCTTCAATGCATATTACATTGCGACTATCGTTTTTATTTAGGTAGCCAATCATTGCCGCAAGCGTAGTGGACTTGCCGCTTCCTGTTGGTCCAGTTACAATGATGAGCCCTTTTCTTTTAAGCGCAAGCGATTTGCACACCCGCGGCAGCCCCAGCTCTTCCATTGTTGGGATGGTGTACGAAACATGACGAAACGCAAGGCTTAGCGTCCCTCGTTGTTGCGACACATTAACCCTGAAGCGGGCAAGCCCGGGAACACTATAGGCCAAGTCAAGCTCCAGGTCCTTATAGAACCTTTCTCTTTCGCCTTCAGTGGTTATATCCTCGAAGGCCTGCTGAACATCATCTGCCGAGCAGCCAGGGTACTTTTGTAACGGGACAAGCTCCCCATCAACACGAAGTACGGGGGGGCTAGGCACCCTCAGATGCAGGTCAGAAGCTTTACTTGTTACCACTTCCTGCAGCAGTTCTTTGATATCCATATTGTCAGCACACCTTGCTTCGAATAAGAGGAGTAAAAACGGCCTTTACTACCTCTTTTCGCACCATACAACTTGTTATCTGCTCGTGTTCAACTGGAATTATTCAGCCTCACTTATGAGCCTGCCGACGATTATCTCAGCGCTTCTGCTATCGGCTTCGGCCGTGGAGGTCAGAAATTTATCGCCTCCGCATCGCACTGCAATGTCAGAGGCGCGAATGTAAGCTTTGATAAGCCTTCCCAGTTTCTGTGGCATGGAATCGCCCGTTTGCGGATATCGTTAGTTGTGCTCTTCCCCTTGTTCGGTTGCAATGAGTACGTCCTCACGCTCCGCCAGCCACTGTTCAATGGTCTCTTTTCTAAACAGCCACTTCCTCCCCACTTTCAAAGCAGGGATTTGCCCCTCTCTGGCCATCCGATAGATTAGAGACCTGGATACTCTGAGGTACTTGGCGACCTCTCCGGTATTCATCAGTCTGGGTCTTCGTTCGATCAAATCTTGACTCAAGTTTGCTCCTCCCTATTTTCATTCACTAAGATACGACCAATGAGCGCGTTGATTTCGGCTTTGGTCTAATTCAAAACGTATAGTACATTCAATTGAGCATATTATAATATAACTGAACGCTATTGTCAATAGTGCACATTAAATACCTTTAACAATCGATTCAGCGCTTCACAGCGCACAAACCCGCTTAGGGATAATAATGGGCAATATTTGTGGTATACAGGCGGCATAGTGGCAGCGAGCAGTGTTGGAAGACTATTATCTTGAGATAATGTCAATATAACTTGGCGGGGCGTAATAAAAATAATACTGCGAAGCAGCTATAATTGGAAGAGTTGTTATCTGTAGTGGCTCATATTAACGAACACATCTTGTAGATAGCTGGGCCTCCTTGTGATACAATACGTTGCCTTCAGCAAATCGAGTGACAGAGGGCATATATCGAGAGTTGGTATGACGACTGTACTTGGATGGATATGAGGGTGAGGGCATAGTGTGGTGTGAACATGCCAAGTCTTCACAAGGAGGGGCACATGAAGCGAGGTATTACAAACGTTAAACAACAAATTGGATTTGCACTGACTACAGCCGTAAGATACTTCGGCACTACAAAAGAGCGGAAGTTTGAGAAAAAGCGGTCGACCCTGGGATATGTAACGAGTGAGCTTGACAGGTTAGACGAGATCGGGGCTACTGCAAGGCTGAAAAAGGCCGAACGCACCGGCATAATGAATGAGGTACATAAGCATCCCAAGGAGATGTCTGTATTCATCGAATGTGTCCATACGTTCAACCGTATCGCTGCTGGCATACACAGCAAAACCCTGGATGAGGAAATCATTTTCCAAACGTGGCCACCCAGATGGTTTGAACTACAGTGGGAGATATTAGAAGACTTGATCAGGCGTGAAGAAGAGGAGCAGCGAGAGCAAAAAGAATCCTATAGATATTTCGAATGGCTGGCTACCAGGAGATGTCCAGAGATTCGAGACAAGTATCCTGAATTTGTGAACGAGGACTGAACAGAGGCACATCTAGTCAGTGCTTTGTTGTGGAATCGTTACACTGTAACACCCCGAGTCCTGCGAGCGTGGTTGCCTACAGGAGCTGTCCCGTGGTTTTCCTGCGGTTATAAGACCGGGGCGGCGGCTCTGGCTCTGGCGCTGGTCCCGCGAGCTCTCCAAGCCTATTGGCCAGGTGTCGGGCCTCCTCCTTACTCAGAAAGCTGATAACCGGCCACGAACGGGGACGGCCCCGCCCCCTGTCGTCACTCAAAATCAATGCTATTTCACCTTCGGCATCGCTTTCGTTGGTGAAATCGCCACCCCGAGGATGTTTCAGCACCATCCAGTAACAATCTTTGGGGAGCCGTATTACCCCTTCTTTTTGCGTGTAGCGGCCGGTATATAATTGATGCTTCTTATATGACTGACGCTTCTTGTAAAACATACCCACACTCCAGTCGTGCATATATTTCAGATATAGTTTTTCAGGCCGATTCTAGTTTACATGAGAGGTTGAGCAAATGTCTAGCTCGCCCAATGGGCCTTACAATGCCAGCAAGGATGATAGGCACCGCCATAGGGGCATGAGCAATGGCTCGTTGGGAGGTGAGGTGGCAAATTGGGAATCAAATGGTGATTGGTGGCAGCGGTAGGATTTGAACCAACGGCCTTCGGCTCTTGCGTCCGTTCAAAGCGGAATCCATGCGGGTTGTCGTAGCACCTCCACGGACTGGTCATGGCGCTCTCATCGCATCATCTCCGCTAGCCATGTGTGGTTGCTGGTCCTGGCTCAGTGGCGTCTCTATCCACGACTTCCACCACAGGATTCGGAGGAGACGGCCCTCGGCAGATACCCTGGCGCCGATGCGGCTGGAGATTCTCTTGGTCGGGGTGTTGTTTTTCCCGACGGCCCACTTGCTCACGCATATTCCCTGCTCATATTGCTGCCGGCGGCTCTTGATGTCATTGTAAGAAAACAGCCCGGCACGCCGGTACTTGGGGTTGGCCCAGGCATTCCCCGACCAGCACTCGCGGGCGGCGAAATCGACCCTGAACGGAGGCCCTTTGAGACTATTCCTGGCCTGTTGAGTCATGGCGACCCAGACGATGTTGGCCAGTTCCTTGCCAACAAAAACGCACGATGCTCTGGCTCCGGCGTCCAGCCTTGCCCTGGCGTCATGAACGATCGAGCGAAACTCATAGCCTCTGGCCTCCAGGTCATCGACCTCCTCGTTGGTCGACAGGATGATGTGGCTCACGTCGTCGAACGGAGGTGTGAGGCTGGCATCTCTCAGGCTCTGGTCATGTTCGAGAACAGAAGCATAGAGGTAGTAGACCCGATGGACGAAGAGAAGTTGCAGTGCGAACAGAAGCGCCCGCCGCAGCAAGGAGGCCCATCCCTCCGTGCGGTAGACATGTTTCGCTCTGGCCAACAGCCTGGTAACATCTGCCATGGGAGCGTCCGCTCGGTGCCTGCATATTATAGCACGGTGAGGCCCGCCGAGCACGCGAGCGTAGGGCGTTGGGCATGTGGCCTCGTGGCGCGGTGCTATGCTTGGCGGCACACGTTAGAGGGATGGCCTGTGGCTACGGATGGGGGCCGTGTCATTTTCACCCACCTTAGAGGGATAGGGGGATGGGAGGGGAATGATTCGGCGGCAGGCTTGAGGACTGACGATGCACGCGCTTTCGGATGCTTGTTTATCTGTGGTGGCAGCGGTAGGATTTGAACCTACGACCAAGGGCTTATGAGTCCCCCGCTCTGCCACTGAGCTACGCTGCCAAAAGTCAAATCTAGATATAGTACAAACTATTTTCCGGTGTCGATAACCTATACAGGCTGATTCTCAGGATTCGAGGATCACCCTGGCATCCACCGCCACAGCACCATCGCTGTAGGCGAAGATGGGGTTAATGTCCAGTTCCTTTATCTCAGGCCTGCCATCGACGAAATCGGAGACCTTCAGAAGATAATCCTCCAGCACGGCGACGTCGGCAGGCTCCTGACCACGATATCCCTCCAGAATGGGATATCCCTTAATCTCCTTGATCATCTCCCTGGCATCCCTCTTGGCTAGCGGGACGATCCTGAAGGAAACATCCTTGAGCACTTCTACTAGAATGCCGCCAAGCCCGAACATGAGCACCGGTCCAAACTGAGGATCCTTGCTCATGCCAATAATGACCTCCACGCCCGGTCTGGCCATATTTTGCACGGATACCCCGTAGATGTTGGCACTGGGCTCGTTCTTCTTTATGGCGGAGATAATCTCATTGAAGGCTTTTCCTACCGCCTCTTCATCATCCAGACCCAGCTTCACCCCACCGGCATCGGTCTTGTGCAAAACATCGGGAGAGACTATCTTTAGCACTACAGGTAAGCCAATCTCCTTTGACAGTGAGATAGCCTCATCCCTGGTCTTGGCCAGTCCAATATTGGTGGAGTCTATTCCCGCCTCTTTCAAGATTTGCTTCGATTCAACCTCCGTTAGGGATGTTCTGCCGTCTTTTCTCGCTGAGGCAATTATATTCTCATAGCTCATTAACTACTCTCCTTATCTATGGCGGCCCCGATGGGATTTGAACCCATGATCTCCACCTTGACAGGGTGGCGTGTTCGGCCGCTACACTACGGGGCCAAGGGATATACTTACTGTCGATTCTATCGATAGGGGCTTGCCTTGTCAAGGTAAGCCCATTTTGGTAAACTGGTATTACTAGAGGTGGGAAAGATGGGGCGGCGAGATTACAGAAAGCGCGAGCTCAAGAAACCAAAAAAAAAGGCCAGGAAGCCGGGAGGCATTACTGTGCTTCAACCTCAGGGGCCAGTTGAGGTAATCAAAAAGAGGAAGAAGGAGAAGCAAGAGGAAGAGGAGTAATGGCCTCTTATCAGGCGCTTTATCGGAGTGGGGAGCTCGAGGAGCGGGTGGATCGCGCCCGAGAGATCCTGAGGAATTGCGAGCTTTGCCCCCGCCGTTGCAAGGTGAACCGCCTCGAAGGGGAAAAAGGCGTATGCCGTACCGCCGCAGTAGCGGTGGTTTCGAGTTACGGGCCTCACTTCGGAGAGGAAGCACCACTTGTCGGCACCTATGGCTCAGGGACAATCTTCTTCACCAACTGCAATCTGAGATGCATGTTCTGTCAAAACTACACCATCAGCCAGCTTGGCGATGGAAGGGTAGCAAGCAAAGGGGCGGTGGCAAGGATGATGCTTGCTCTCCAGGAGCAAGGGTGCCATAACATAAACCTTGTCACCCCCACTCATGTCGTCCCCCAGATTCTTGAGGCGCTTCAGATTGCTGCAGGAATGGGGCTGTCTGTCCCCCTGGTATACAATTGCGGCGGCTATGAGTCGGTGGAGACCCTGAAGCTTCTAGATGGCATCGTCGATATCTACATGCCCGATATGAAGTATTCCGATGAGAAAAACGGACGCAGGTTCTCTGGGGTTAAGAACTATCCATCGGTGAACCAGGCGGCGGTGAAGGAGATGCACCGCCAGGTTGGCGACCTCCAGATGGATGAGCGAGGAGTGGCGAAGCGCGGTCTGTTGATGAGGCACCTCGTTTTACCCAATGATATTGCGGGAACGGAGGGAGTAGTACGCTTCATCGCCGAGGAGGTCTCGACTAATACCTATCTAAATGTGATGGCCCAGTACCATCCCGCCCATCGCGCTTTCAAAATACCCGCGCTTTCCCGTTCCCTCTCGAGGCAAGAATTCATTGATGCGGTAAGCCTTGCCAAGGAACATGGCCTTGAGAGGCTGGATGGAGTAAAGTTTCGCACCCTTGCAAGGCTTCTTTAGAGGGTGAAAGATGTCTCAGCAAGAAAATCTTCATGCGGTGGTGCATGGGCTGGTTCAGGGGGTGAATTTTCGCTACTTTGTAATGCGTCACGCCGTAGAGCTAGGGCTCACCGGCTATGTGCGAAACGTCCTTCTAAATGGGACGGTAGAGGTCGTGGCTGAGGGGGAGCGGGACAAACTGGAGCAACTGTTGCGGTATTTGGAGGTGGGACCGCGCGCAGCAAGGGTGAAGAGTGTTGATGTAGATTGGTCGGGGTATAGCGGGGAATTCTCCCGATTCGATGTAAGGTTCTAGGAACTGTTGCTAGTAACCCTTTGCTTCGAAAATTGGTTTATTCCGTTCTCTCTGAACCTGTCGAAGTGGCCGTTCATGGTTCGACAGGCTCACCACGAACGGTTAGGGGCTCACCACGAACGGTTAGGGGCTCACCACGAACGGTATGTGCCACATCATTTTTCATTATTTTTTGGTGGGTAGCCGCCCATTACATTTTGTTCAATAAAGTCAGCGATTGCTGAGATATCCTCCGGAGAGAACTGAGTTATGTCGGCATCTAATGGCGCGTCGGTGACGACGGCGATGAGTTCATCGGGGGTACAGACAAGGCCGGTCTCTGATCCTTTTCCATGCACCTCGATCTTTGGCGCGCTGGCTTTCTTGAATCCCTCAGCTACCACAATATCAAAGTCCTCTCCTATGAGGTCCACTATCTCTGTGAGGGGGGCATCGTGGTCTTGAGGCCTGACCAATGCAAGCTTTTGGGGCGAGCTGATGACAACTGTATCGCTTCCGGCACGAATATGTCGCCAGCTATCCTTCTTTGCCTGATCCAGCTCAAAGCCTCGGGGGCTGTGCTTTATAGTGGCTACCCGATAGCCCCGCCCTTTGAACTCGGAGACCAGTCTTCCCACCAGCGTGGTCTTGCCGACATTTGACTTGCCCACGATACAAACAACGGGAGGCATGTCCTATTCCTCACTCCAATCAAGCATAAGCACCTGAACCACGTCTCCCGCTTTCATACCTTTAACATCCTCGGGAATGATGGCTAACCCATTGGCTCGGGTCATAGAGGTGAGGATTCCCGAGCCCTGCGGGCCGGTGAGTTGGGCAAAATAACGGTCGTTCTCCCTTCTCACAATTGCCCGGGCGAAGATGCGGCGACCATCGGTATTTTCGATACTGTTCTCCAGGATTGCCCTGACCGATGGCTTTGAGAGGTTCTTCTTGCCCATCATCTTCATGATGGCAGGGCGCGCAAAAATTTCAAATGTAACCATTGAACTCACTGGATTTCCTGGTAACCCAAGATGTGGCACCCCTTCGATCACACCAAAGGCGAGTGGCTTCCCTGGTTTCATACGCACCGTCCAGAATGATATCTCCCCCTGCGTTGCTAAAACATCCTTAACCAGGTCATAATCCCCCATAGAAACACCGCCGGAGGTAATGAGCATGTCTGCGTCAAGGGCACCTTTGATTTTTTCTATGATGTCCTCTACTCGGTCAGGGGTGACACCGAGGATTTTGGGGATGCCGCCATAGCGAAGTATCTGGGCGGCGATGCTGAAGATATTGCTGTTATAGATTTTCCCTTCAGGGAGGGGCTGGTCGATCTCTACAAGCTCATCGCCAGTGGCGAGGGTGGCTATCACAGGGCGGCGAATCACTCTCGCTTTTACCTTGCCTAGTGAGGCGAGCACCCCTATTTCCTGAGGGCGAAGAGGCGTTCCCTTCTGTAAAACCAACTGGCCCTGTGAGATGTCCTCTCCGGCGGGACGCATATCGTGTCCCTGCGGCACCTGGCAAAATATACCAATTTGCGAAAGTGGTTGCCCGGAACGTGTGGCCTCATCGGTGTCCTCGAATCTCACTACGCTGTCGGCACCCTTGGGAAGTGGTGCCCCAGTCATGATACGATATGCCGTGCCCGGCACGACCTCTCGCTCGGCAATGGTGCCAGCACGCACCTCGCCGATGACATCGAGGTAGACAGGCGAAGATTTACTGGCACCGAGGGTGTCCTCCGCCTTTACCGCATAGCCATCCATGGCGGAATTGTCCAGCGGAGGGACATTGATGGGTGAGTAGACTTCCTCGTCGAGCACCTGCCCCAGACAGTCCATGATGGGCTTCTCCTCGCTATCCAGTATATGGACATAACTGAGGACCTTGTCCAGGGCCTGCTCCACACTGATCATGCTGCCAAGCTCCTTACGATTGCGCCATCTGGCGTCGAATCTCCGCGTACTCCATCAGCCCCCACATTGCCCTTGCCGATTCTTCGGGGGTGGCATACATGGGGATACGCGCGTGGCGGTATAGATCATAGCCAACATCGACTCTGCCAGGGCGCCTGGCCGCAGCGGTACATACCAACGGCTTTCCGTATTTCTCCGGGACGGAGGTCACCGTATCCGACTCGGTGAGCAATTGGCTAATCCGTTCTGGTGTTACGCCCCAGCCGATCATGGGGCCGTGGGTGATTATGCCGTCAATGTAGTCGAGCTGTGCCAGGAGATCCACAATCAGGGGTCCGGTCATAGGGTCGCCACCGGCAGCGGTATCCACCGGGTTGGTCGGAACGGGGGCATGGGGCGGCAGCAACTCCATGAGGCGACGCTTGGTATCCGCATCAAATTCGGGAAGCTCCAGACCTAGCGAGGCGCAGGCATCGGCTGTGGCTACACACTGGCCGCCGCTGCCGACGATGGTTACCCGCTTGCCCTTGGGCAGCGGTTGCTGGGTGAGGGCTTCAGCCAGGTCGAAGGGGTGAGTCACCTCGTAGCACCTTATTACCCCGGCCTGCCGGCACGCCGCATCAAAGATTTCGTCGGAGCCAGCTAACGATGCGGTGTGGGAAAGAGTCGCCCGAGAGCCGACCGCGGTGCGTCCTCCCTTGAAGGCTATAATCGGTTTCTTCTTGACAACACGGCGGGCTACTTCGACAAACCTATGCCCTTCTTGTACACTCTCAATGTAGAGGACTATGGCGCTGGTGTCGGGGTCCTGTTCCAGGTATTCCAGATAGTCGGAAACATTGAGGCTGGCTTGGTTGCCGCTGCTGACGAACTTGCTAAACCCATAGCCTTTATTGTTTGCCCACTCAAACAAGTAGCCGCCGAGAGTGCCGCTCTGGGAGATGAAGGAGATAGACCCCAGCCGGGGCGCCCTGTAGTAGAGGAGATTGAGCCTGACGCGGGAGCTATATATGCCATTGCTGTTGGGTCCGACCATACGTATGCCAGCATCATGGGCGATCTTCACAACCTCGTCCTGTAGCTTCCTTCCCTCCTCGCCGGTCTCGGCAAACCCGGCTGTTATCATCACCACCCCCTTTACCCCCTTCTTGATGCATTCCTCCATGACCTGAGGCACAAGAGGGGCGGCCACGGCGATGACTGCCAGTTCAACATCATCGGGGATGTCAAGCACACTGGGGTATGTCTTGATTCCGAACACCTCAGGGCGGGACGGGTTTACCGGATAGAGGTGTCCCCGATAACCTGTTTCCAGTGGAAGGAAGAAGGCCCTACCGCCAAACTTGCCCAAATCTCCCGATGCGCCGATAACAGCTACAGACTTCGGTTCAAAGATGTGCTTTAGCTGCTTGACTACGCTTCTTTTCATAACCTTCGCCATAAAACAAGCCTCCTATATATTTTATATGGCTTCTTCATTCTTCAAGAGTGCCTGCGCCCGCTTCAGATCCGATTCGGAGTTGATATTGAAGAAACTCAGGAGTTCTGGGTCGAACTTCTTCAGTTCGGCATACTCGACGTACCTTACCTTCATCTGGTGAAAGAAGCCTTGGATCTGGAGCCTATCTTGCTTGAGCGCCGCTTCAATGCTTGCGAGGCAGTTCTTGGAATATACAGCATGAAGTGGCTCCACATTGCTATCCACTCTGGGTATGACAACATCGAAGCCATGAGACAGTTCCATAATATAGCGCAGGAGAGCGACGTTCAACAGGGGCATGTCACATCCAACAACAAGGCAATAAAAGCAGGGCGCAGCCCTGAGCCCCGAATAGATGCCACCCAGGGGGCCTTTGTCTGGATAGATATCGGTTACCTGTTTTACCCCCAGGTCTGGCAGGTTGTAAGTTTGCGAAGTAACCACGATAATCTCATTTTCTAGCGAGTAGAGCCGACCGATGACCTGCTGGATAAGAGATTGGCCCCCGATCTTCTCCAGAGCCTTCTCCCGCCCCAGCCTGATGCTCTTTCCACCGGCGAGAACGATCGATGTCATCATATCCATTTTAGCACCTTCCATGGGGAAAGGGAATTGCCCTGATTCATGTTAGTGGGTCTGGGGGCGCCTTGAGAGAAATCTCGCTCTGTATGTCATTCTGAGGGAGTGAAGCGACCGAAGAATCTCAAACAGATTCTTCCCCTTCACAAAGTGAAGGGTCAGAATGACAACGAGATTGCTTTATTTTTAATGACAATGGAGAAAAGAGAGACGATGTTTTTTCTAAGGTGCTGGGCGAGAAGATTTTCTTGACATGGCGGATTGGGGCACAGTATTCTGAGGCCTAGTTCGTTTAGGGAGGATAAAATGCAGCAGTTAAGCGCAAATGTATATGCGGAGACGGGCTTCAGAGGCTGCAACCCCGGCTTTGTAACGACGAAGGAAGGCATTGTCATGATCGATTCCCCGCAAAATCCCTCGGATGTCATGAAGTTCAAGGAGCAGATGAAAGGGAAGGGCGAGATACGCTATCTGATAAACACCGAGCCCCATGTCGACCACGTAGCGGGGAACTTCTTCTTCCCGGTCACAGTGATTGCCCACGATGGCTTCAAGGAGGCACTTTCGTCGCTTACCACAGATGGGATTAAGGAGTGGGTGAAAACTGGTGACCCCGACGGTGTATCGTTGATGGAGGGATATTTTTTGAGAAGGCCTTCCATCACCTTTACTGTACGCCTCTTTTTATACTTGGGTGATCATGCCTTCGAGGTGATCCATCTCCCGGGTCACACCGCCAGCGAGTCCGCAGTCTATGTCCCTGAGGAGAGGGTGGTATTCACCGGCGACAATATCTTCCACAAGGTTCAGACATTCCTCCACGAGGCGTACCCCGAGGAGTGGCTCCAGTCGCTGAAGAGGATAGAAGAGCTGGATGTAGATGTAATCATTCCCGGCCATGGAGAGGTTTGCGACAAGAGTTACATCAAGGAGCAGGCATCGTTCATCGAGGAGTGGATGGAGGCTGTGAAAGATGCGGTAAAGCAGGGGCTTACAAAGGAGGAGGCACAGGAGAGAATATCATTCCTCGACCGCTATCCCATGGATATCGGAATTGAGGCACTGGGCCCCGAGGTGCAGCGGTGGAATGTGGCACGGTTATACGATCTTTTGGCTTCTTGAGGCTTGCTAGTCCGCGCTAGCTGGATTGTCTCCGAAGACCTCAGCAATTTCAGTTTCAACAGCGTTGATAGATGCTATATTATTCGGATAATGCCCGGCAAACGCTTTTCCCTAACGCATATGGGCAGCCAGTATATTTCCTTGACAGGGGAAATTGGGGCAGAGTATGCTGGGATCTAGTTCATGTTAGGAGGGCAAAATGCAGCAGGTAAGCGCCAACGTTTACGTAGAGACGGGCTTCCGGGGCTGCAACCCGGGCTTTGTAACGACAAATGAAGGCATTGTTATGATCGACTCTCCGCAAAACCCATCGGATGCAATGAAGTGGCGAGAGCAGATGAAGGGTAAGGGGGAGCTCAAGTATCTGATTAACACTGAGCCGCATGGTGACCATGTGACGGGAAACTTCTTCTTCCCAGGGACGGTAATTGCCCATCAGGGCACGAGGGAGGCCCTTTCTTCTTTTGATTTAAATATGGTGATGGAGCGGATGAAGGTTATCGACCCCGAAGGCCTCCCATTCATGGAGGGATACAGTTTGAAAAAGCCATCCGTCACTTTCACCGAGCGCCTCTTCTTATATTTAGGGGAGCACACCTTCGAAGCTATTCACCTCCCGGGGCATACCGCCAGCGAGGTCGCAGTCCATATCCCTGAGGAGAGAGTGGTATTCACCGGCGATAATGTCTTCTATAAGGTTCAGACCTTCCTCCATCAGGGATATCCTGAGGAGTGGCTCCAGTCGCTGAAGAGGATAGAAGAACTCGATGTGGATGTAATAGTTCCTGGCCACGGTGAAGTTTGCGACAAGAGCTACCTTAGCGAGCAGGCATCATTTATCGAAGAGTGGGTGGAGGCTGTGAGGCAAGCGGTAAAGCAGGGGCTTACAAAGGAAGAGGCGCAGGCTAAAATATCCTTCCTCGACAGGTATCCCATGGGCATGGGGCTTGAGGCTATGGGCCTTGAAGTACAGAAGATGAATGTAGAACGTCTGTACGCTCTGCTAACAGCAAAGTAACTACCAATGGGGCAAGATAGAATCTACCATGCCTCAACTGGCATGCTAGGCTGCCCTAGGATCCTTGCACCTGAAAAGGCTCAGCGCTCAGCTCGTTCGACTTCTCAGTTTCTTTTCTACGGCTGCCCCACCGCCTGCACGCAGCTCCATTACAGGAACGTGCCAGAGCGTTGCGCCTGCAAGTGCCATTGGATAGGTGGCCGCGGCCATTGCCTCAGCACTCTCGGCTTCAATAACACTGATAGATACCAGTGTATTCCGAGGAACGTTGGCAAACGGCATTCCCAGGCAGACGTAGGTAGCCAGCAACTTCCGCCCTGGAGGGGCGCTAACGTGCGCCTTATCCGCTATCTGCGCTAGCTCTGCCTGCTTGGCTGCATCATACATAGAGAACAGAAGAAACTTCATCTTACGCCTCCTTGACCCGTTTTATACCTGATGGGCACGGCACTCAGGAGCACCATCCCGGCTCTCCTCAGAGTTACCGGGCGCGACGACTTGCGAAAAGACCAGCTACAGGGTAAATCCATATCTTAGATGTCAGGTGATTTCAAGTCAGCTTAAGGGCTAGCTAGAGCGGCGGTGGCGTCTCAAGAAGTCGAGGATCGCTTTGTTTGCCTCCTCTGCTGCCTCGACGAGGTAGCCATGCCCCATGTTCTCCAGGATGACGAGTTCGGCGTTTGGTATTTGGGAGGCCAGTGTCTTGGAGTTCTCAAATGGAACCAACCTGTCAGCGGTACCAGCGATGACTAGGGTAGGAACCTCGATCTGGGGCAGCCGGTCATAAGTATCATGGCCCATTATCGCCTGCGCCTGCCTGGTATAGCCATGCAGTGGGGTGACATATTCCACCCGCTGCGTTACGATTTGTTCAATGATATCCACATTGTTATCGATGAACTTCTGGCTGAAGAGGAAAGGAAGCGATTCTCGGGCTCCCTCTTCCGGTGTCAGCCGCTTCATGCGCTCCGCGTCGAAGAGGAACGTCATCACTTCCTCATCGGGCCTGATACTGTGGCGACCTCCGCAATTGGTGCATCCCAGGATGAGGCTTATCACTTTATCTGGATAGCGGAGGGTAAACTCCTGGGCAATCATACCTCCCATGGAGACCCCGTAGACGTGGGCGGCATCGATACCGATAGCCTCGAGCAAACCGGCCACGTCGCCTGCCATCATCTCCATGGTGTAGGGGATATCGGGCTTGTCGCTCTGGCCAGTTCCTCTATTGTCGAAGGTGACTACCTGGAACTCCTGGGAGAAGGTGGGTATCTCCAGTAACCATGAGCGGGAGTTACTGCCATAGCCATTGATCAAGACGAGTGCCTCCCCCTCTCCGTGAACCTTGTAATTTATGTTGATGTCGCCAACCTTTGCCGTGGGCATTTTTACCCTCCTTTCTTTTGGTGTTGCCGTTAATCTTCATTTTGGATTACTTGGTGTGAGGTTTAGCCTGGCATATCAGGTCTCTCGAATGACGGAGCAATTTGGAAGCGCTACGCTGCAGACAGATAGAGAACAGCCGTGTGCAGCACTTTAGGGCAACACGCTAGCACGAATCCAGCAGCCTGTCAAGCTAACCTGCTTCATGAGTATATCAGCGACACGCTACCTCTTCCTCACTGTCATTGTCACTTCTATTTTGCTTATATGTCTTGAAACGTGTTACTGGGCTGCAACTACCAAAATGGCTAGCCTATAGCAGGTGCTCTAGGCATGATTAGAGCCCTTCTGCTGAAGGGCTCTAACCTGATTCATCAGGCACACTCGCCAAACAAATTGCGCCCAATGAATTGGGCAACTACTTATTTTAACAGACCTCGGGTTGGGATAACTATTCTCTACACTTCATTTTAACCCCCTCTCCCTCGAAGGGAGAGGGTTGAGGCCCGTCCTGAGCTTGTCGAAGGGTGAGGGTGATGTAACTAAGGGGTTAATCTCTGAGAGTGGCTCCCAGGTCGTGGAGGAGCCTGTCGAGGATCCTGTTCTGCTCTTTGTTCACCTCGTCGTCGGTGAGGGTGCGACTTGGCGACTGATAGACAATTCTGAAAGCCAGTGATTTCTTCCCATGGGGCACCTGATCGCCAGTATAAACATCGAAGAGGGTAACCTGGGCCACCAACGGGTAACTTTCGAGAATATCTTGCACCCTCTTTGAAGGCACCTCTTTATCTAGGACTAGCGCTATATCGCGAATGGTAGCGGGGAATTTTGGTATCGGCTGATACTTTCGAGGTGCCATGGTGATGTTAAGAAGCCGCTCCAGGTCGATTTCGAAGAGGTAAATGGGGCGGGATGATATATCGAAGCGCTCTGCCACTCGGGGATGGAGTTCGCCAATGATCCCCACCTCATCGCTTCCAACGACGATACTTGCTGTCCTGCCAGCGCTGAAGGCCTCTTCTTTTATCGGCTCGAAGGTTGCAGAGGCACCCAGACGCTCAAAAAGCGCCTCTACAGTTCCCTTGGCATCGAAGAAATCGAGCGCTTCACCCTCGTCATGCCATGAGTGGTCGACACGGGGACCACTGAGCACTCCAGCGAGCATGAAAAGCTCCTCAGGAAGGTCCTCTCCTGTGGGCAGATATACCTTTCCCACCTCGAAGAGCCTGATGCTATCTTCGTCATGTTTCTCATTGGTGGAGAGGGCTTGCAGCAGCCCGGGTCGCAAAGTGGTGCGCAGGTATTCTTGCTCAGAGGTTATCCGGTTAGCGATCTTCAGTGGAGTCAGTGCCAAACTGGGAACGGCTTTGCGCAACGCCTCGAGGCTGGTCAATGAATAAGTGATTATCTCTTGCATCCCACAGCCAACGAGGATGTCGCTTACCCGTTCCCTCAACACCCGCATTGGATCTGGCTTATACTCGGGCAACGCCCCGCTAGGTAGTGTGGTGGGAATCTCATCGTAGCCAATTACACGGGCAAGATCCTCCACCAGGTCATCGGCAAGACGAATGTCGGTACGCCAGTAAGGGATGTCGACGGAGATTTCACCTCGGTAAATTGGATGACAGACAAACCCTAATGAAGATAGTACCTTTTCCATTTGGTCGAGCCCTATGTCTATACCCAGGACGCGTTTAACGCGCATCGTGGTTAATGAGATAGGTTTCACTTTTCTCTTACCGGGATATACATCGATGATGCCCTTAGCTATCTTAGAACCCGATAGCTCAGCCATAAGCTGGGTGGCGCGCCTTAGCGCTGGCATGGGAAGCTCTGGACTGAGCCCCTTTTCGAAGCGTAGCGAGGCCTCACTGCGGAGTTTTAACCTTGACGAGGTGCGCCTTAGGCTCGCCGCATTGAAGTTCGCTGATTCGAGCAAGATCGACGTGGTTTCCTCTGTGACCTCGCTCGCTGCGCCTCCCATAACGCCAGCGATAGCTACCGGACCCTTGCCGTCGGCGATGACGAGCATATCGCCTGTAAGTTCCCGTTCTATGTCGTCAATGGTGCTGAGCCGTTCGCCGTCTTGGGCGGGGCGTACGATTATCCTTCTCTGAGCAAGCTTCTCATAGTCGAAGGCATGAAGGGGCTGTCCATACTCCAGCATGACATAGTTGGTGACATCGACGATGTTGTTAATAGGGCGCATGCCGCAGGCAAGCAGTCGCTGCTCTATCCACTGGGGGGATGGTGCGATTTTGACGCCGGTTAAAAGGCTGGCGCAGTATCTGGGGCATAAATCGGGGTCAACGATCTCCACTGACGCTGCTTGCTCTATAGCATCCCCTAGCTCATCGTAATATACATCCGGAATGTGCGCTGGTTCTCCAGTCAGGGCAGCAACCTCCCAGGCGATACCGATGATGGATAGGCAGTCAGGGCGATTGGGCGTTATATCCAGGTCAAAGATGGCATCGCCGAGGTATTTATCGAGAGCAAGTTCCAAAGGGGCATCGGGCGGCAGAACCATAATTCCCTCATGCCTATCGGAGATGCCGAGCTCTCTTTCAGAGCAGATCATCCCTTCAGAGGCGATACCGCGAATCTTCGATTTCTTGAGCTTTACCAGTTTACCGCTATCAGGGTCAATGAGCTGAGCGCCGATGCGGGCGAAGGGGACCTTCTGCCCTACTTCGACGTTTGGCGCACCACACACCGAGGTGAGTCGTTCCCCTCCAAGGTCGACGGTGGCGAGCGTTAAGCGGTCGGCGTTAGGGTGAGGCTCGATGGCGACCACCTGACCAACCACGATATTCTCCCAGCCACCGATTCGCTCTATCGTTGCGACCTCGGTCCCGGCCATGGTGAGCTTTTCGCCCAGCTTCTCTGGCGGCAGGGTGATGTTAATAAAATCCCGTAGCCAACTAAGAGGTGCTTTCATAATCTGTCGTTAAAACTGTCTTAAAAACCGGGTATCGTTAGAATAGAAGAGGCGAACATCATCAATGCCATATCTTAGCATTAGGATGCGTTCCAATCCCAATCCAAATGCAAAGCCGGTGTAAACATCGGGGTCATAGTTTACTCGCCGCAGCACGTCAGGGTGTACCATCCCCGCGCCTAATATCTCGAGCCAGCCAGTGCCAGAACAGAGCCGACACCCCGCGCCTCCGCAGGCGAAGCAGTCGATAGCCACCTCCACCCCAGGCTCGACAAAGGGGAAGTAGTCGCAGCGAAAGCGCACTTTGCGCTCCTCGCCGAAGAGGCGCTTGGCAAACTCGAAAAGGGTTCCCTTGAGATCAGCGAGGGTGATGTTCTCATCCACCGCCAGACCCTCGAGTTGGTAGAACATGGATTCATGGGTTGCATCGGTGGCCTCATAGCGATAGACCTTCCCAGGAACCACCACCCTCACCGGAGGCCTTGTCCTTTCCATGACTCTGATTTGCATGGGGGAGGTGTGGGTGCGAAGCAGCATCGGCCTCTCGCTGCTCTCGGTGTCGATCCAGAAGGTGGAAAACATATCACGAGCGGGATGATCGGCGGGTATGTTCAGCGCCTCAAAGTTGTAGTAATCCCACTCCACCTCAGGTCCCTCCACAACCTGAAACCCCAGGGCAACGAAGATGTCGCATATCTGCCGCACTATTTGGGTGGTGGGATGGAGGCGACCCAAGGGGATGGTGCGACCGGGGAGGGTGACATCGATTTTTTCGACCGTTAGCGTCCGCTCTAGATCCTGGTAGGCTTCTTGCTTAAGGGTTTCCTTCTTTTCCCCATAATGCCTTTCTAAGAAGGCTTTGACCTCGTTGGCGGAGGCGCCCACGGCCTTCCGCTCCTCCAAAGAAAGCGCTGCCAATCCCCGAAGAATCTGTGTCAAGGCGCTTTTCTTACCAAGGTGGCGAATTCGCCAGTCCTCAAGCTCTTTGAGGTCAGAGAGGCTGCTTAGCTCATCAATCGCTTTGGAACTGGTTTGGTCTAATTTCTTGAGCATTACCCGCTATTATAGGCTTGCGGCGGCAGAGGGGTCAAGGAGAGTTGCTCGTCCAGTCGATTAGTGACACATCACCTCTCCTATTGTCCTTGTCATTGTGAGTTTAAGTCTTGCTGTCATTGCGAGCGAAGCGAGGCAATCTCATTGCCATCCACCGAGATTGCTTCGGTCGCCTTAGGCGATCTCGCAATGACAAGCGAAAGAGTACCCTGCAAGGAGAGAAAGATGTCACCTAAGTATCTGAATGAGATCGGGAGAGGTAATAAAAAACTGATTTGACTATGATCTGGATATATGGATATCACTAGCAAACCAAGCACAACGGCAATCAGGTCGAAAAAACTAGGCTTCGGAGCTACCCCTGGCAATGGTCACAAGTTCGGAAAATGCATCAGGGTCCCTCACCGCTATGTCAGCCAGCATCTTGCGGTCGACCTCAACGCCTGCCTTCTTCAGTCCGTAGATAAAATTGCTATATGATAGCCCTGCCTGCCTGGCGGCGGCATTGATGCGAATAATCCATAGCCTTCTGAAATCACCCTTCCGCTCACGGCGATGGCGGTAAGAGTAGCTTAGCGACTTCATCATCGCCTCATGGGCCACACTATAGTGGGAGTGCCTTACCCCACGCTGTCCCTTGGTCAGGTTCAGCACCTTCTTATGACGACGGCGAGTTGTTACCCCACTTTTTATACGGGTCAAATGGTCCTCCTTTAGGAATAGGGAATGAGTCTCTTTATCCGGGTCTTATCGCTTGAGTGTACTGGCAGCTTTTTATCATAAAGCCTTGTCACTCTTCCCGGCTTCTTTCTCCTCAGATGGCTCTTGCCACCCTTCATGCGCAATATCTTGCCAGTGCCTGTAACATGGAAGCGACGGTTTGCTCCCTTATGAGTCTTCAACTTGGGCATCATCGGACCTCTTTTCAACTTTGGGCTGCTTGGCTGGAGTGAGGATCATTATCATTCGTCTCGCATCCATCTCTGGAGCTTTCTCCACCTTGGCTACCTCCCTCAACTCGCTGGCAACGTTGTCCAGCATCTCCTTGCCAAGATCCTGGTGAGTAATTTCACGACCTCTGAAGAGCACTGAGACCTTTACCTTATCCCCTTCGGCCAGCAGCTTCTTTATGATCCTCATCTTGAATTCGATGTCATGCTTGCCGATCTTAGGTCTGAACCGGACCTCTCTGAGGAAAACGGACTTCTGCTTCTTCCTGGCCTCATGCTCCTTTTTTGTCTGCTCGTATTTAAATTTGCCATAATCGAGGAGGCGACATACAGGGGGGTCAATTTGACGGGCGACCTCCACCAAGTCGTAACCTCGCTCCCTTGCTAGCCCAAGCGCCTTAGCCACAGGCATGATGCCCAACTGCTCCCCCGTCTCGCTGATGAGGCGTACCTCTTTGGCGACAATCCTTTCATTGACCCGATAGTATTTAATTATGTTTCGTCACCTCCCTGACAACACCTTGAGGCTGGCAATATACTATGTCTCTTTAAAAAAATCAAGATGCTTTCTCATCTACAGCTTTTCTGGCTATAGCCTTAAAGGCTTCCATGGTTTGCTCTCCCAGATCCTCACCGCCTCGGAGTCTAACCGATACCGTAGCGTTCTCCACCTCTTTATCGCCTATAATCAACATATAAGGGACTTTCTGAAGTTGTGCTTGGCGGATCTTGAGGTTCATCCTCTCGGAGCGGGTATCTGCCTGAGAGCGTATCCCACTGGCCTTAAGGTCCGTTTCTACCTGAAGGGAGTAGTCGAGGTGTCGGTCTGCTATGGGGATCACTATCGCCTGAACCGGCGCTAGCCAAACAGGAAAAGCGCCAGCGTAGTGCTCGATAAGGCAGCCAAAGAACCGCTCCATACTGCCCAGAACGGTGCGGTGCACCATGACTACGGTATGCTCTGCCCCATCCATATCTGCGTAGGTAACGTCAAATCGCTGTGGAAGGTTAAAATCGACCTGCGTGGTGGGGCCTTGCCATGCTCTTCCCAAGGCATCTTTCAGACCAATATCAATCTTAGGACCGTAAAAAACCCCCTCCCCTGGGTCCACTCTATAGGAGATCTTAAGGCGTTTGAGCGCCTTCTCCAGGGTGTGTGTAGCTTCATCCCACAACCCCAGCGTGCCGGCATAATTCTCCGGCCGTGTGGAGAGTAGCACCTCATATTCCTCAAAGCCGAAAGTGCGCATCATGAACAGGGCGAACTCTACCACCCCCACCACCTCATCTTCCAATTGGTCAGGACGACAGAATATATGGGCATCATCCTGGGTGAAGCCCCGCACCCTGGTCAAGCCATGAAGCACACCAGAGCGCTCATAACGGTAGACTGTTCCTAGCTCCGCCCATCTGAGGGGAAGCTCGCGATAGCTTCGGATCTTCGTTTTATACATCAGTATATGGGCGGGACAATTCATCGGCTTGATGAGATACTCCTGACCCTCGACATCCATAGGGGAGTAAAGGTGCTCCTTATAAAGTTCCCAATGCCCGCTCGTTTTCCATAGGTCGACCTTAGCGATGTGAGGGGTATAAACGATATCATATCCCCTTTTTAGGTGCTCCTTGACCCAGAAATCCTCAATGATGCGACGAACAACCGCCCCCTTGGGGTGCCAGTGTACCAGCCCTGGCCCTGCCTCATCATGAAAACTGAAAAGGTCAAGCTCCGTTCCCAGCTTTCTATGGTCTCGCCTTGCCGCCTCGGTAAGCTTTTCTAGGTGTTTGGTCAGCTCCTCCTCGCTTTCGAAAGCAACTCCGTAGATTCTCTGAAGCATGGGGCGTTTCTCATCGCCTCGCCAGTAGGCTCCGGCGATGTTAAGCAGCTTGAAGACCTTGATCTCCCCTGTAGAGTTCACGTGGGGGCCTTTACATAAATCAGTAAAAGCGCTCTGGCGATATATGGTCACCTTCTCATCGGGGATTTCATCGATGAGTTCCAGTTTGTAGGGCTGGTTGGCAAAGATGCGCCTTGCCTCGTCTTTATCCACTGCCTCCATAAGGAAGGGGATATCTGCGACGATGATCTCATCCATTTTCGCTTCGATTGTAGGGAGGTCATCCGGAGTAAGAGAGCGAGGGAGGTCAAAGTCATAGTAGAAGCCATCCTCAATGACTGGCCCGATGCCGAATTTAACATCAGGGAATAATGACTGAACTGCCTCGGCCATAACGTGAGAGGCTGAGTGCCTTATTCGCACAATCTTTTCGCCTTGAGTGCTATCACTAACAGTAGCCATCGTCTCCTTCAACTGTCAAAATAAGAACCTCCATCCCTACTGAGACAGAGGCTTTATTGAAAACTACGAATCAAAAGCATGGTGGGCAGTACTGGACTTGAACCAGTGACCTCTGCGATGTCAACGCAGCACTCTTACCAACTGAGCTAACCGCCCCTCTCATTATCTCTGGTGAAATTCTAGCAAATCTCATAACTTAAGTCAAGCACAGCTTGTCTTGAAACACCTCAGTCTTTGTGCTAAGCTAAGATGTAATTCTGGGGCTGTAGCTCAATTGGGAGAGTGCTTGACTGGCAGTCAAGAGGTAGCGGGTTCGAATCCCGCCAGCTCCACCACCATGGACGCTAGAAAGAACCCTTGCCTGCTCATCGATTGCTCCATCCGGCGGCAAGGGTATTGTGTATGTTATGACTACATTTGTGCCTGTGACGCGCACTTCTTTCGCGAAACTACGTATGAATGCTTTCTGTTCAAACAGGGAACTTTGAGAAAGTAGGCCTCGCAGATCGTCGACATAGCGTGTCACTATTTCCACATCAGCAAGTTGGATCCGCCGCTCGGTGAGCAGTTGTTCGCCCTCATGTTTGGTGGCCTGAAGTTGATTCTGTCGTTCCCTTAGAGCCTGGATGCGGGGAGCTAGATCATCGAGACTTAGCTTCCCCGTCTCAAGAGCGTCGTATAGACGGTCAAGGCGATGTTTAGTCT
>Ga0307430_1000747_pt1 | contig 26644 bp, 17 predicted proteins | sample SalMarWE160130MG_FD_202159 | JGI IMG/M metagenome (GOLD analysis project Ga0307430, IMG submission 202159) | Salt marsh sediment microbial communities from the Plum Island Ecosystem LTER, Massachusetts, United States - WE1603-130 | ecosystem: Environmental > Aquatic > Marine > Intertidal zone >...
GAATGTATAATGATGGAGCTTCATGCCTTTGTGTGCATTTTGATCGAGTAAGGGTTGCCACATAATATAATTACGAGTAAATAGCAACTGCTGATTTTTTGGCTTACTTTTGAGAAAATTTTTCAGATTTGAATACGATGTTAAGAAAAATTGAAAGAATAATGCATAATATTTTAGTTAGATTATATCAATTTTACATACCTCTTCTATTCATATTCTTGAAAACCATCCGAGTCATATGAGAGATAATATAATTGCTTCCTGATACTGCGGCTTTCTGACACTCCAAAAAAACTCCCTGTTTTTGGAAGCCAGTTGAGCATCAGTCAGAAAATGAAAGCCAGCCCATAAGGAGGACGGATATACTATGGGGAGTGAGTAGTAAAAATGCCTCATAATGGGTCTAACATGAAGGAAAACAAATACTATACTTGCCTCCTTATCATAATAATGATAGTATTATGATAAGGAGGTTGTTATGCCAATTATAAGACCCATTTCGGATATGAGAAATAAATTTAATTCAATTTCAGAGGTATGTCATAAAGAACAGGAACCGGTGTTTCTTACAAAAAATGGACAAGGTGATTTAGTAGTAATGAGTATAGAGCTGTATGAAAAACAACAAGCGCTTATCGATCTTTATCAGAAACTAGGTGAAGCGGAAAATGAAAGCAACATGGATTCTTCTCGTATTTCTCATAAAGATCTCATGCTTAAATTGCGGAAAAAAATAAATGCCTAAAAGATACGAAATTTTGTATCTTTCCATAGCTGAACGTGATTTAACAGATATTTTTGATTATCTTTATAAAGATAATCCTTCTGCAGCAGCTTCATTCCTAAACACAATTGATGATACAATAACAAAGTTGGCAGATTTTCCTGAAATGGGAAAATTTCCAAATGATAGCAGATTAAAAAATCTTGGATATAGAATGTTAATAATTGAAGAGTATATTGTATTCTATGTAATAAAAAAAAATGGTTGAAATCAAACGCATCTTACATGGAAAAAGGAAATATGAGTTTCTTCTTTAAATTATAAGTTATATTTCCTTCTTATATACCCTCCCGGACAAAGTAAAGCCAATAATACTTCATGCTGCCTACATGAAGAAAAACATTATGATCATATTAATATATATAACAGATTAATCTCTGTGTGCTCCGTGATCAAAAGTTGGGTTCACACTCAATTCGATTCAGCAACCAAATTTTCATTTTGTCAAAACTATTGAGAAGGTTAATGATATTATTTTAAAAACGTATAGTCTATTATTTATTGTGGTGGAATAATAATTATATCCACACCATTTGTTTTGTTAAAAAAATCAGTACAATTTAATAAATAATACCTTCTTCGATCTGCATGTGATGTTTTTTCAGTTGAAGCAACACGCTGTTTTTTAGCACAGCTTGATAAATCCTTTTCTAATACAACAACAGTATGAGCATCAATTGGTTGCATAGCACCTGTATTTTTAAAATCTTTCTTTTCAAGTTTAAGATCTCTTATACACGCATCACTTCTTCCAACTAACAGTAATGTATATTCAGTATCGCTTTCTGGTAAAAAAACTTCAAATCCGAGCAAACTTTCTGGATCCGGCATATCAGAATTAAAAGATTTGATAACCTCATTTCCTGAAGCATCTTTATAAATTACATCGATTCCTACAAAAGGGCCTGCTTGTGTTTGGATAGGATCATCACAGCAATCTTGAGCAGAAAAGATTATAAATAATAATGGTAATAATAATAGATATCTCTTCTTCATTTTATATACCTCCCGATATTATGATAATTAATATAACATATCTTACAATCTATAAAGAACATTTTTTTTCTATTAATTAATTGACTATATGGTGTGGATATAACCAATCTATCTGACTTTACTCCAGACCAGACGGTTCAAGTAAAAAAACTAAAAACCGCCAAACTTTAAAAAGACAGACATTACTTTTAAAACAAATCTATACCTACAAAGCGTATGTTAAAAAAGTGCTGGACGGAGACACCTTTCGGGCTGTTCTGGACCTGGGCTTTAAAATCTTTATCCGGCAAAAAATACTCTTACATAAACTTGATGCTCCGCCTGCGGAAACGGACGAGGGCGTAAAAGCCATGCAATACCTAAACAACAAGCTGAAACCCTTAGATTTTATCGTTGTTAAAACTCATTGGCGGGATAAATTCGATAGATACCTTGCTGATATTTATTACCTGCCGGATGAAGCAGACTTTTTGCAAGTAACTATAAAAGGCAAGTACCTAAACCAGGAGCTGGCGGACAAAGGGTATTGCAGGATTGTACCGAGTCAATAATACTGCTCTTATTCCAATTTCTGGGGCTTCGGAGCACTATGATTTTTGAATTCGCGGAATTTCTGCTTTTTTTAGATCACATATTGACAAGCCTGTTCATTAAATATATTTAATTGTATAGACCCACTTGGATCAAAGGCTGTTAGGTTAGATTCATTGCTTAGTTTAGCAATTCATAATAATCAAATGGAGGATCGTTATTTATTTCAAGACCATTTGGTACGATATTTGACAATGGTAGTAATAAAGGATGATTTATAAATATCAAAATAATTTACATGTTGTATAGATTTCCCTTTTATGTGGACAGTTTATAATAATCTTGACAAGGCTCATATCATATATTAAGCTTTTTTTATAAGGGTTTAAATGATGATTATAAAAAAAGTCTATTCTTTTATTCATACAATGTATCAGTACCGGCAGCGCTTCTGACCTAACTAAAGCCAATGAAAGAGATGTTTTTGGATTTGGCTTTTTAAAGCGAATACCGGGATTATGGAGTGGTCCTGTTTTTTCCGATACACCGGCAGGCAGCTTCCCGATGTGGTATGTGGATTTCAGGCCGGTTTCTTCGGCACAGGTATCACAATACACAACACTTGATATTAATACTCAAAACAATGTAAGTTTTTTTATCGTATGGCATGATAATCAATTAAAAGTAGCTATGCGGACTGAGGGTATTTTTAAGAACAAGGGTTGTGTAACTTATGAGGTAATGGATACAGTAAATGAATCCAAAGGTTACTATAAGTTCTCTGATTTTCAATCTGGTGATGAACGGGCATATACAGAGTTTACTTTTAAAAAAGATGGATTTTTAATGGAGGTTTATACAAATAAATTTAATAGGGTTAAGCCTTTACAGCTTCATTCAAGATGGGAGGCAAAATTAAGTGATCGTAGTTCTGCTCTTGATGCCATAGCGCATTTTAATTATCCCCAACCGGTTATGGTAAAAGACTTTTCTGATGCTTTCAAAGATATGCATGAAAGTATATATTTCACTTTGGAAAAGGATCCCTGTAATTCCTCATTACAACCTTATGTGGGACAAGTTACTTTTAATATTTCTATTGATAAAAGATTAAAAGTTGAAAACAATCATGAATTATTCTTAGTGATTTAACGGGACCTAATTGTTCTGCTATCTTTCGCAGAGAAGGGCCGTTGACTCGATATTGGCGAATCATTCTGATAACTTCCTGCTCTTCTTTATTTTTAATTTGTCTTTTAGATTTGCTGCTTGGTTCATTTTTAAATCTTTAAGCATTTCCAGTGTAAGTGTCCTCAAACTCAAAATATGCACTGTTACACCGACAGCTATTAATACAAGTAAAACTCTTAGCCACACTAAATTGATAAAGAAGAAAACAGTAGTACTAATAACTATCCATAAAAGGAGAATAGATAAAACCTTTGCTTTTAAAGATATTGCCCGGTACTTTAAATAACTTCTTATGTAAGTCCCAAAAAGTTTATGATGGGTAAGCCAATTATAAAGACGCTTAGAACTCCTTAAAAAACAGGTTGCTGAAAGTAATAAAAAGGGTGTCGTCGGAAGTAGAGGAACAAAAATACCCACAATACCAAGTGCAAGAGAAATATTTCCTGCAATTATCAAAATAATTTTTTTCAATATTGAATTGTTATTTAACCTCACTCAAGGGAATTCCAAGAGCATCAGCAACACCTTTGCCATAAGCTTCATCGGCCTTCATACAATTGTTGATATGGTGAATCTTAATTTCTTTCGGAGCATCGCCCATTGCTCTGGCAGTATTCTCAAATAATACTTTCTTTTGCTCTGGACTCATTATATTGAAAAGTGCTTTAGGTTGCGAATAATAATCATCGTCATCTTCTCTGAAATTCCAGTGGTCAGCAGCACCGTCTAAATCAAGAGGAGGCTCTTTGTATTCGGGTTGTTCCTTCCATTCACCATAACTGTTAGGTTCGTAGCCCAAAGTTGCTCCATAATTACCATCAACCCTCATTTGGCCGTCACGGTGAAATCCCGTTACAGGACATCTGGCTCTATTTACCGGAATAAGATGATGGTTTACTCCGAGTCTATATCGCTGTGCGTCCCCATAAGAAAAAAGTCGTCCCTGTAACATTTTATCTGGTGAAAAGCCAATACCGGGAACAACATGGGCTGGATTAAAAGCAGCTTGTTCTACATCAGCAAAATAGTTTTCTGGATTTTTGTTCAGTTCAAGAACTCCTACATCCATAAGCGGATATTCTGTATGAGGCCATACTTTTGTCAAATCAAAGGGATTAAACTTTAATTTTTTTGCCTGTTCCTCAGTCATAACCTGTATTTTCATATTCCATTTAGGAAAATCACCTTTTTCAATGCTATCGAAGAGGTCACGTTGATGGCTTTCTCTGTCCTTTGCAATAATTGCTTCTGCTTCCTTGTCTGTTAAACATTTTATTCCTTGCTGAGTTTTAAAATGGAACTTGACCCATATTCTTTCATTTTTGTCATTGATAAGACTGAAGGTATGACTGCCGTATCCATTCATATGACGGTAGGAGAGAGGAATACCTCTGTCACTCATAGTAATGGTTACCTGATGCAGTGATTCAGGAAGGTTTGTCCAGAAATCCCAATTGTTTTTAGCACTACGCAGGTTTGTTTTTGGATCTCTTTTTATCGCATGATTAAGGTCAGGAAATTTTAACGGGTCTCTTAAGAAAAAGACGGGAGTATTGTTTCCAACTAAATCCCAGTTGCCTTCTTCAGTGTAGAATTTAATGGCAAAACCACGGATATCACGTTCAGCATCGGCTGCTCCTCTTTCGCCGGCCACAGTGGAGAACCGTACAAAAAGGTCAGTTTTCTTTCCGACTATGGAAAAGATTTTTGCTTTGGTATACATGGTAATATCATGGGTAACTGTAAAAGTACCAAAAGCTCCCGACCCTTTTGCGTGCATTCGCCGTTCAGGGATAACTTCACGGTCAAAATGAGCAAGCTTTTCAAGATACCAGACATCCTGTAAAAGCATAGGGCCCCTTTTGCCAGCTGTCATAACATTTTGGTTATCAACGATTGGAGCACCTACATTATTGGTAAGTTTTTTCTTTTCACTCATATTTTCCTCCTGTAATATAAGGTAAAAAATCTACCGGTTTAAATTCTTCCGGCTGGTGATAAAAAACAATTATTATAATATTTTCCCATAAAATATTTATATTTCTATATACCTTACCCATACTTATAGTAGGAAATTCCTTTTTGAGCATATCATAATTCCATTGTACTGTTGGATGTTCAGAATTTTTTTTTATAAGCACGTACATTTTATCACATTGTTTACTTTTTCATCTAATCTTGCCTATATTAATAATCGTTTTTAATACTAACAAAATGTAATATGCTTGTCAACAAATCTACAATAAACTTCCACCATATTTTCACCATTTTATAGTGAAGGAGTCCCTGTTAACCCGAAAGGGCTGTCTGTTGGTGTCCTTGCCTGAAATACCTTCATCAACAGAGGATTCCACTTTTCCTATTTAAGGCTTGACTTAAGATTATAAGTTTCACTACCATTAGATTTGCAAGCATGATGATATATGAAAATGAAAAGTCTGCTATCTAGTGTTTTAAGAGAGTGTTACCTGAAACGCACACTGATTCTAGTTGTAATAGCAATATTCCTTGCATTAATTATATCCTGTGTTTCTACCCCAACCAGTATTAAACCAACCATAGAAACCGCAGCCACTATGTCCCCCGAGAAAAGTACACAGATCGCGTCATCTTGCCACTGGTATGAAGAGTCGGCCACCGTATACTTCCATATATTTGTACTCTTCATCAGTCAGCACGAACTACTGAAAGTTATCAAGGATAATTACACATAAGAGATTTATCTATTTGATTGTTTCTTTTAAATTCTATATTATTCTATTTATCTCAACAACTAAAGGAGCTTTATATGCCAGAAGAAAAAAAAAGCTCAAAAAAACAATTTGATTTAGAGAAAAATAAAATTTTTAAAAAACAAGAACAGGAATTAAAAGAAAGCATAAATGAATTACAAAAAAGGCAATCTAAACTGGGCAGCGTCTTTAATATTCCAAAAGAGAAAGTATTTGCTATAGAAAGAATTCTTGCTGATAAGGAAAAACCGGATATAAAGCGTATATCAAAAACAAGCCAAATACAAGAAAAAATCATAGAACATTTTCATAAGGCACTTGAATTGATGAAACTCCCCTACCTAGATGAAAGCACATCAGATGTGCTGGTAAAAAAAGGAATTAATCTCAAAACTTTATGGAAAGAAACACCGGAAAACCTGGCTAAGATCTTAAAGCAAGAAAAGGAAAAAGGAACAGCTGTATCAAAAGAGATAATAGAAAAAGAAAATCTTAAGAAGGTTATTGATGCAGCAAAAAAGGCAAATCCTCAATCCGTTTTATTCAACGACGCTTTAAACAAATTAAACATTTCAGATTCAATAAAAAACAGTTTAAAAAAAACTCAGATAGAATCTTTCTCAAGATTAAGAGAAATAGGCCTTTTAGAATCTCATCCGGATACTAAGAGTATATCAAAGGAAATAGCTGCAAATTTAGAATCCCATGCCAGGCTGAATCTCGTATCTCACAATATTGAAGTCAATGAGGATTTAATAAATGATAATTTTGACTGTATCAGCAAGGTGGCCAAGGCTTCTGCCAACCAGATTGTTAAAGCTAGTAAAAACAAGCTGAGTATAAATCAAGCTGAGGAGCTTAAAAAAACGGCAAAACTTAAAAATAACTATATCAATAATCTATATACAGATTTGATTACCAGAAATACACCACAAAATCGAGGCTGGAGCAAGCTGTACCCAGAGCCTGATGCAGAACAAATACCAAAAATCAAAATGCTTATTTCCAACAACATGCTTCCAGGGGAAGAAGAATGTCCTGTATGTGAACCGGAATCATCGGTTTTTAGTCCCAGTTTTTATCTTTTAGATCTTATTAACTTTTTAGCGGATTGTTTTGATGTCAGCCTGCAAAATGCAGAAAACAGGTTCTGCCGGCAAATAGGGGCTTTAATCTGCGCACCGGAGAAGCCTGTAAGACAGATCGAGCTGGCTATAAATGTATTAGAGAGCTTTATTCTTAAAAAGCGAAACCAGACTTATAATGAGGCAAGAGTGGATGCACTCTGGGAAGAGTTTAAAAATCTAAGCTCTGTTGATGCTGAGCCTAATGTTATAATCCGGCTGTTTAATTCTTATGTTCAGGAAATTGGTACATTAAGAGAAGATGTATTAAAAGCAGAAGCAGAAAACAATCTCAGCTCTCTTGCACAAGAGCTTTTTCTGGATGTCGGGGATCTTCAGCATTTCATTCTTGATCCTGATAATATTCGAAAGAGACATATTGAAAGCTCACACAGTTATGCACTGGAAGTTATTTTAAGGAAATCATTTCATCGAAAATATAAAAAATCCGTTTATGAAGAATACAAAGAGATATTAAAGAATGAGAAAATAGAGATGCTCAATAAAGAGCTTTTATCTTTAAAAGCTTCTATTATAAATCAGGAAATTGAAAGTGCAAATCTTGATCCGGCTGATTCTGATTATGACGCTGAACTTGCTGAAGTAGAGAAAAGCGCGCGTGAAAAAGCAGAAAAGGATGTATTGCCCTTAAGGGAGCTTATAAAGCAGGAAAAGCTTTCTGATCTTTTAGAGGATGGCATGGCCCCTTCAGCAGCTGAAATCCAGGCAGAAACTTATGCTGATACCACCTATAGTCAAATTGAAAACAATCTTCCAGCTACTCTTTCTGAGCAGGAAAAACAAGAGCAATTAAGAACCACAGAATTTGATAAATACTTGAATACAATCTTGGAACAAGAGCTTTCAGAAATAGAGGAATTGATTCAGGAAGATGCCCGCAATAGAGCCGATATCGAAATAGAAAAGGCATTTGAAAAGGCTTGTTCTGGCTATCTATTAAAGATCAGGCAAAACTTGATAATAATTGCTCTATCTCTATCCAATTTAGCTGATAGTATTGTTGATACAGACTCGCTTGCAGATTATCTGCATATAGACCTGACAGTTGATGAATGTTACAGGACAACCCCCACAGCCCAGGCCATACAATCCATTCAATCTTATGTGCTCTACATCCAGATGGGAAAAGAGACTCCCGGCAGGAACGACTTTGACAAACAGAGATGGATGTGGATGAAAACCTATGGAATTTGGCACGCAGCTCAAATGGTATATTTTTATCCTGAGAATTTTTTGCTGCCCAAATTGAGGAAATCCAGTACTGCCTATTTTGAAAACACTACCGATGAAGAGGTAGAGAATGACCAGGAATATGTGGACAAAGTATGTTTATATATAACGGATATTGTAAATACTGCAAAGATTCATGTTATTGGAACCGCAAAGAAAAACGGGCTTACCTATGTTTTTGGTATTGAATACTATTCTGACGAAACACAATATGCATGGAATAAACAGATTTTGTACGCAGATGAGGATGATGAAGAAGGTTATGATTTCAATCATAAGAAAACCTTTTATTTTGGAACAATAAATCAAGATGATTACTGGTCAGGCTGGCAATTGATTGAAGGATTCGAAGGAGAAGATCTGAGTCTGGATTGGAAAGTTTTTAACTTTAATAATAAAATATATTTTTATAACCTGAAATCTTTTGCTTATGAATTTGATTTTTCAACTTATTATTCCAATATTGCAACCTTCTTAACCTTTAATGAAAAAGAAAAGAGCATAAAAAAAATCAAGGAGCTTTTTCCTATTGCTAGTGAGGAGCCTTTCAGTGTACTCAGCTTGAGTACACTGGATATTTCTCACATTCTTTCTGAACCAGTATTTATCCTCGCTGTTGCTTATAAAGATACAAATAATGGAAAGCGTTTATCTTATTATACTATAGATAAAAATTTTGTTACCCAAGATATCGGTAGTTATATATTCAATACAGAGGATGATATTTTATCAGCAGCTTTACTAGGCATACAGGACAATCAGTATCTGAATGCGCTTGTATGTTTTGTTGGTAGTTATAAGCTATTAAAGATAAATATTTACAATGATTCCGATGCCGGAGAATTACCTGGAAATATACAAATACCCCATCAGAAATTCCTGCATACAATAGCTCTCTCAGATGATCATACCCTTATTATTGGAACGAATCCTTCTCATTTAGGAAATGCAAACTCAAATCATTTACAATTTGCAGTCTATAATCTGCAAAACAACAGTGTTATCTATTCTGCACAGTCGCTTTCTTCCAATATGGAAAGGATGGATCATTATGACCTGGCTTTCCGGCATCATATCAATTATGATTTCCTTACATCTGTTACATATATTCATGATGTTATTGCGCTTTTCTCAGCTCATGGACGCCGTTATCTGTTACAGGTAGAGATTGAACCGAATATCAGGTGGCAGGATTGGAAATTCCCGCAGAATATCACCTGGTTTGATCCCTCACAGGTAGATAGAATATCTAACAGCTATGATTTTGAAAGCCTTTCAGTATGGTATCATTCTCAGGAAGAAATAGGAGAAAGCTTTCAGGAGCAATCTATACCGGCTATATTTTATGATGAGATCTTTCTCTATTTACCCTTATTCATTTTTAACGAACTCTGTGAAAAAGAAAAATATGAAAAGGCTCTGGAATGGCTAAGGCTTATCTTTGATCCCTATAGGGAAACAATAGACCAGCGCTTGATTTATAAGCGCTTTGAATTAGATAACCAGAGCAATGATCCTTCCTCACGTATTCAGGATCCCTTTGACCCCTATAAAATAGCCCACAATCGAAAATCCGTTATTCTGCGGCATGTAATATTTAAATATGCTGAAACCTTATTAGACTGTGCAGACAGGGAGTATGCCCAGGACACAGGGGAGTCGCGAAACAGAGCCAGGGAGCTTTATGAAATGGCCAGGGATGTTTTATCTCTGGATGAGGCCCCAAGGGATTATTGCAGACAGGATTGGAATCAGTTTGTGCTTGAGGTTACAGCAAGGTTCAACCCTGTTCAACGAAGGATTTTTCAAAGAGAATTAAGATCCATTCGAAATACACGATCCCGTACAAAGAATATAGAATTTGTTACAGATTTAAAAAAATCCTTATCTCAATGTACTAGCGGAAAAGACTATAAAAAGGTTTTATCAGCAAATATCATAACTGCAAAAAAGAAAATCCCAAAAAAACCTGCGCTTTCATCTCTTGTTCACAGCCAGGAGAATCCTGCAAGGCAGCTATTAGAGACTTTGACTTTGAGTATAGACTCTGGTTATAATTTACCCATTAAAGATGCAACTCCCTTTAAAAACCGTTTTATTAATAACTCTTCAGGTCCGTTTGGAAATGGTTTTGGCAATCGATTCACAGAAGATTTAACAGATCCATTTGATATAAGGGTAATAGAAATACCTTTTGTTGAATTAATTCCTATCTATATACAATATCAATTTTGTATTCCCACCAATCCATTATTAATTCTTTTACGCTACAGAATTGAATCAAACCTGGAAAAATTAAGAACCTGCAGAAACTTTGCCGGAATGAAACAGCGCTTTCAGCCTTATTCCACACCCGTGGATCCTGAGCAAGTATTGGAAACTCTTGCAGGCGGAGGAAGCCTGGAAGATCTGGATACTTTAATGTTAAATACACCTGTGCCCATATACCGCTATTCTTATTTATTAGAACAGGCCAAGAGTATGGTTTCCCAGGCCATGCATATTGAGAGTCAATTTTTATCAGTAGAGGAAAAATACTGGCAAGCTGAATATGAGACCATGAATGCAAAACAGGATCTGGCTGTGACTAAGTCGCATATTGCTTTGCAGGCCCTGCGCCTTAAAGAATCACTTGATTCCATGCAATTGGCCAGTCTGCAGTTTGACAGAGTCATTGCGCAAAGAGACCACTATCAAAAACTTATTGGCACTGGTTTGTCCGGTTGGGAAATTGCAGCTTTAGCAACCTTAGCTGCAGTTGCAGCAGCTCAAGGAATTGCTGCAACTGCTTTTGCAGTTTTAGATGCATCAGGGGCCGCACAGCTTGGGATTCAAGCGCTTGCTACCACCTCATCGATCCTTTCTACGAAAGCCTCCTTTGAAAGGCGAATGGAAGAATGGAAATTTCAGATGGATATAGCCATGCATGATATGAATATATCCCAGCAGGGCATTAAAATCGCCCAGGATCATTACAATATTATTGATAAGGAAAAAGAGATTGCAGAGCTTTCAAATCAGCATGCAAAGGATACCTTACAGTTTCTTGAGAATAAGCGTTTCACTAACAGAGAGCTTTACAAATGGCTGAGCAAAGAACTTAAAAAAGTCTATCGCAATCAGCTTTATATTGCATTGGGTATGGCTCAGATGGCACAAAAAGCGCTCTGCTTTGAAAGGCAGACGACGATTGCTTTTGTCAAGCATAACTATTGGCAAGGCGAGAGAAAGGGGCTTTTAGGAGCAGAAAAGCTTTTAATAGATATCAATAAGCTGGAAGAATTCCGTATGACCACTGAAACCAGAAAAAAAGAGCTGTCAAAAACCATGAGCCTTGCCTCTTTGGCTCCCAGTGAATTTCAGGGATTTAGAGAAACAGGAGTGATGGAATTCAATCCTCAAATGCAATGGTTTGACAGAGAATTTCCCGGTCACTATATGCGCTTGATTAAACGAGTGAGCATCAGTGTTATGGCCTTAATACCACCCCATGAGCAGATTCGGGCAACTCTCTGGGATAATGGCTGCTCCCATGTAATGGTAGGCCCTCCGTGGGAAGATACAAAAACTATTTACAGACAAGCGGAATCCATTGCCATTTCTTTTGCGCAAAAAGCAACCGGTCTGTTTGAAGCCAGCTTACATGACCCCATTCTTCTTCCATTTGAAGGAAAAGGTGTGGATTCGAGTTTTACCCTGGAAATGCCCAAAGGAGCCAACAAGTTTGATTATAATTCTATGATCGACGTACTGCTTACTGTTGAATATACAGCCCTGGAGGATCGCTTTTACAGAGATCTAGTTTTAAAACAGATGGGAATTGATGAAAATGGGTACTGCCCTGTAGGGGGAATGCGCTTTTTCAGTATGCACAATCACTTCCCGGATCAATGGTATCATTTTAAGAATACCTCGGGCGCTAACAGAGAAATAGCTATTGAAATTAGGAAAAATATGTTTCCTCATAATGAGGATATCAGCTATATCACATTCATGAACCTAATTGCTGCTCAGGATGAGTCAAGCGATGTGAATGCTGAAATTACCTTTGATAATACAACGGCCGGTATGCTACTTGAGGAAGGCTATATACAGGATGAGTATGATAAAAGAAAATTCAATGGCAAATCCCCCTGCAATACTTGGAAAATTAAAATACTCCATAATACTCAGGCTGAATCTCTTAAGGATTTGATACTGGTAATAGCCTATAAAGCCCGCGTCCATTACAACCAGTAGAGGAATAAGTAATGCAAAAAAATCCAGAATCAAGGAAACCGGCTATATCGCTTCCCAAGGGAGGAGGATCTATAAAGGGTATCGGGGAAACCTTCAAGCCTAACCTATTTACCGGTACCGGTAATTTTTCCGTGCCCATTTACACATCGCCTTGCCGAAATGATTTTTATCCCAAACTGACTCTACAGTACTGCACAGGAAATGGAAACGGTCTTTTTGGACTGGGCTGGCAGTTATCTTTGCCGCGGATTACCCGCAAGACAGAAAAGGGGCTTCCCACATATACGGATAAAGATGTATTTATCATGTCCGGAGCTGAAGATCTTGTTCCTTATATTGATGATGAAACAGATATAGATGAAAGCACAGGAATGCCGGTTCCGAAAGAACGAGGTAAATATCTGGTAACTCGCTACAGGCCGAGGACAGAAGGACTGTTTGCTAGAATCGAGAAATGGTACCACAAAGATACCAAAGAGATTTATTGGAGAGTAACAACCAAAGAAAACATTACCAGCATATATGGTAAAACAGAAAATGCGAAGATATTAAAAGCGGAATCAGAGAAACATGTATTTGAGTGGCTGCTTGAAGAAACTTTTGATGCGAAAGGAAACCATATTCTCTATGAATACATAAAGGAAAATCCTTCTCCAGATATAAATAAAGTTTATGAGAATAATCGCAAATACAATAACCGTTACATAAGGCGTATACTTTATGGCAATACTACGGATAATTTAGATGATCAAAAAAAGACTGGTCCAAACCGGACAGCTACTCACCATCTAAAGTTCGATAAAACAAAAGAACGTTATTATTTGTTTGAAGTACTGTTTGATTATGGAGATTTGCCCAAGGAATTTGATGAATTATATAATTTCACAAAAGATTTCGAAGATACTATTCATAACACATGGCCTGTTCGCGAAGATTCTTTTTCATCTTTTCGTGCTGGCTTTGAAATCAGAACTCTCAGACGCTGCGAACGTGTATTAATGCTCCATCACATTCCCGAAGGCGAGCTTGTCGATGCACCCTTGGTTAAATCGACTGATTTTGAGTATATAAACGAAAATTACTCCAAAATATCCATGCTTTACGCTGTGAAAATAACAGGTTATCGAAAAAAGGGAAATACATATATAAGGGCTGATATGCCACCCGCTATTTTTAAGTATTCTAAATTCAAGCCTGATGAACAGAAATACCAGGGCATACAATTCGAAAGTGATGAATTCCCTCCCCTTGCTCTCAGCAATCAGGATTATAGCTTTTTTAATATTAATAGCAATGGTTTGCCTGATATACTTAATACTACTGACTATGGATATTTTATCTGGAGTAATCTGGGCAATGGTACTTTTGACCAGAGACGTCCTCACAACCACACTCAAGGACTTCCACATGTAAAACTGTCTGATTCACATGTTGCTGTTGGAGATCTTGCAGGTGATGGTTTACCGGATATAATTGTCAGTGACCCTGTAATGCCAGGCTTTTATGAGGCATTGCCTGAAGGAGAATGGAAGCCATTTAAAAAGTTTGAGGTATTTCCGTCACTAAGTCTGGCGAATCCGGATCTAAGGCTCATTGATCTTACAGGTGATGGACTTTCTGATATTTTAGTAACACAAGACAATTATTTTTTATGGTTCCAATCTATTGGAGAGAAAGGGTATGATCACCCTCGATTTGAACCTAGAATTAATAATTTGGAACAATTCCCGGATGTATATTTCAGCGATGCATCCCGAAGAGTAAGACTTGCCGATATGACGGGTGATGGATTACTAGATATTGTGCTGATTCATGATGGGAGGATAGATTACTGGCCAAACATGGGGTACGGCAAGTTTGGAGGACGCATTACCATGGGAAATGCCCCCAAGATTGGCTGGGATTTTAATCCAGCAAGATTATTTCTGGCTGATATTGATGGTACGGGTTGTAATGATGTTGTATATGTGGATTTGGATAAAGTGCATGTCTGGTTTAACCAGAGTGGAAATTGCTTTAGCCAAGAACTTATAATTCATGGCACTCCCTGCGTAAATGACGCAACGGCCATCCAATTTGTAGATTTGTTTAGCACAGGAACAGCCTCTTTGGTATGGAGTTACGATTTACACTTACAACCAAATGGTAATTATAAAGCTATAGATTTCTGTGGGGGTAAGAAACCTCATTTACTGGTAGAAATGAGTAATAACATGGGAGCTACCACAAAGGTAAAGTATGCATCTTCTACTAAATTCTATCTTGAGGATAAAAAAAACAATGTTAAATGGATTACACCTCTTCCCTTTCCCGTGAATGTTGTGGAAAAAACCGAGGTTATTGATCATATAAGTAAAACAAAACTGGTAACTACATATAAATACCACCACGGCTATTTCGACGGAAGAGAAAGAGAGTTCAGGGGATTCGGCAGGGTAGATGAGTTTGATACGGAAATATTTGAAGATTTTACTGAACAGCAGCTGCATCATGAAAATGTTTTGTTTGACAATAATAACAAGTGTTTTCATCTTCCGACAACAGAAACCAGAACCTGGCATCATACAGGCGTCTACTTTGATCCGGACCGCTCTTTGTCAGTTGATAATCCCCTGGATTACCATAAACTCATGGAAATCTATGAATCTGAATTTTATCAGGATGATGTTAAAGCTTTTCAGCTTAAGTCATTTCGATTTGATGATGTGTCTGCAAGTGATCCTCATGAAGTGTTTAGAGCTCTTCATGGATCAATTATTCGCAGTGAAGTATATGCTCATGACCAAACAGAAAAAGCCGAACATCCCTATTCGGTAAAACAGAGCAGCTATGATGTTCAGGTTATTCAGCCCTCAACTGAAAATTGTCATGGTATTTATTTTACAGCACAAAAAGAAACATTATCCTATTACTATGAACGAAATCCAGAAGATCCGCGTATTGAACATCACATCAATCTAAAAATAGATTCATTTGGTAATGTGACAGATGGTGTCACCATTGGTTATCCCAGAAGAAAGCCTGTTAATATTGCGGATGATCGATTAGAAGAACAAAAACAACTTTCTATTGCTTATACCAAAACAAACTTTATCAATAAATGTGATGATGAAAAAACTTATTTTATCGGTGTGCCTTATCAAACAAAAGTGTTCGAAATTACAGGTATGGACTTTATGCTACAGCCTGGTAAGCCTTTAGAGATCTCGCAATTTCCTGAGACTTTGTTGAATGGTAATGAATATCAATCCTATCTCTGGGAAAGACCTCAAAATCATCAAGGCATTGAAAAACGAATGATTGATTGGAAACGTTATTATTTTCGCAAAAACCAGGAACCTGAAAAAATAGATCCAATCGGAGATCGTCACTACTGTTTGAGATTGGGTGAAATTGAATCATTCTTCTTACCCTATGAATCTTATCAAGCAGCATTTACACAAGAAATGATAGAAACCATCTATGGAAATAAGCGCTTTGTTATGATTAAAGATTGCCTTAAGGATTATTACAAAGAAGATGCCATGTGGTGGCTTCCTTCCGGGAAGCAAAGTTTTTCCAAAGACTATTTCTTTCAACCCATTAAAACCCAAGATGTTTTTGGATATCAGTACAAACTAACACTGGATTCCTATGGCATACTATTAGTACAAAGTGAAGATCCTTTGAAGAATAAAATTACAGCGAAGAATAACTACCGTGTACTGCAGCCTGATGAAGTTGTTGATGGCAATGGCGTGAAGTCTAATGCAGCCTATGATAGCTTAGGCATGATGGTGGGTATGGCTATTAAAGGAAAAAATGCAGAAGGTGATTCCTTGGATGAATTTAATTTCTCTCTTTCTTCGGAACAGATTCAAAAATATATTAATGATCCCTATAATCAGGATCAATACAGTTCGGCCCATTACCTTTTAAAACAAGCGAATACACGTTATGTTTATGATCTTCATCGCTATAAGCGAGAAGCAAAGCCTGTTGCTGCAGCTTCTATAACGAGAATTAAACATACCTCTGATCTTGTTGGAAGTGAAAAGCCGGTATTGCAGCTTCAGTTTGTTTATTCAGATGGTTTTGGACGTGAAATTCAGAGTAAAGTTCAGGCAGAACCGGGAAAAGTGGATGGTCAGTATAGTGACAAACGATGGGTGGGAACGGGTTGGAAAATATATAATAATAAAGGTAAGCCGGTTCAGGAATTCGAACCATTTCCCAGTAATACACATGAATATGAAGCTAATGTTAAGCAGGGTTTTAGTCCGGTATTGTTTTATGATCCTCTGCAGCGTGTGGTTGCTACCTTACATGCTCATTATACTTATGATAAAGTTGTATTTTCTCCATGGCAGCAATCATCCTGGGATGGTAATGATACAGTGTTACTGGATCCTCGAACAGATGATGATGTAAAAGATTATATAAAACCTTATCTGGATTTCCGGGAAATAGAGCAGGACGAATCCTTGAAGACCTGGTTTGAATTAAGAACTATCGGTAATCAACAAGAGAAGCAAGCAGCGGAACAGACTAAAAAACACCAAAACACACCTTTCATAGCTCATATGGATCATTTTGGCAGAGTAGTAAAAACCATTGCTGATGATGGTACTGATGATAAACCGAAAACCAAGATAAATTTTGATATAGAAGGGAATGAGTTGAAAATAATTGATTCCAGGAAAATTGAATGTTTCAAACAGGTTTATGATTTGGCAGGCAGGAAATTATCTATACTGAGTAAGGATGCTGGATTGAAGTTGGTCTTTCCGGATGCTCAAGAAAAATCAGTATTAACCTGGGATGGAAATGGGCAGACAACTTTTGCTGCTTATGATAAATTAGGAAGGCTTAAAGAGCATTGGGTGAAAACAAAAGCGGAAACAGATTATCGACTGATTACAAAAATAATATATGGTGAAAACCGACCGGTTAATAATCAGCAGGATTATTTTAATGCTCAGGTCTGGAAAACCTATGATACAGCCGGCTTGGTGGAAAACAAGCAATATGATTTTAAAGGTAATCTTTTAAAAACCACACGCAAGATTTTAAAAGACGGAAAAGCTCAAGTGGTATGGGCATGTACTTCATGGAATCATATCAAAAACTTTAATTTTAACGAATCCGACTCAGCCAACCTGCTTGATGACAATCTGAGTTTTACTGTGGAGAGTAAATATGATGCCTTAAATAGAGTTCAATTAAACAAAACACCAGATAGCACAATCCATGAACCTGTTTACAATGAAGCTGGTTTTTTAAACGAGCTTTATATTAGCAGAGAAAATGGTACAAGAAAAGCCTTTGTAAAAAATATTGAATATAATGCCAAAGGACAGCGTACTTCGATTATCTATGGCAATGATGTAAGAACAACATATGGCTATGATGATAAAACATATCGATTAAAATTTGTTAAAACAGTTAGAGAAAATAATAGTGTGTTACAGGACTTGTTATATTTTTATGATCCTGTGGGCAATATCACTCATATCAAAGATAATGTACATCAGACTGTTTTTAATCATAATGATCGGATTGAACCCATTTGTCATTATATTTATGATCCATTATACCGCTTGATCCAGGCAAGCGGACGTGAGCATAATAGCATGTCAGCAATTCATTATCAGCATAACCATATAAAACATACAGAATTCATTTCATTAACCAATCAACCCATCAATAATGGCCAGGATCTTGGTAATTATCTGCAACAATTTGAATATGATAAATCAGGAAATCTGACCTTGATTAAACATAAAAATATAACAACCAATCAGGGTTGGGAACGGCTGCAGACTTATGCAGATGACAGCAATCAAATTCTTACCAGTAAGAGCGGGAATCAATTTGAAAACAGTCAAATCGAGCATGACGGCAATGGAAATATTATCATACTACCTTATATGAAGCCAAAAGATATTAATGATAAAACCTTTACCTGGGATGAGCGCAATCAATTAATAAGAGCAGTTTTAAATAGGGCAGATAGCCCGGATATTGCATATTACCAGTATGATGCATTTGGCCAGCGGGTGCGCAAGACCGTAGTTAAACAGGGGAAGATTGAAGAACATATATATTTGGGTGGTTATGAGATTTATACAGAAAATATTGGAAATCAAACTACTTTTAGAAGAGATACTATTCATGTGATGGATGATAAGGATCGCATTGCCCTGATTGAAGTTGAAAAAGAACCGGATACAGGTACGGAAAAACAAATAAGAGTGCGTTATCAACTGAATAATCATCTGGGCTCATCCTGTATGGAAGTTGATGATAGCCAGACTGCAAAGCTCATATCTTACGAAGAGTATTATGCCTATGGCGGCACAGCCTATCTGGCAGGCACCAATCAGCAGGAAGTAAAAGCTAAGCGCTACCGCTATTCAGGTAAAGAGCGGGATGGTGAGACAGGATTGTATTACTATGGAGCACGCTATTATGCACCTTGGATGATAAGATGGATGACTCCGGATCCTGCTGGTACAGTTGATGGATTGAATTTATATGAGTTTGTTAAGGGGAATCCTGTTTTATTATATGATGAAGATGGAAATCAAACATCACAAGAAACAACTTTTAATTTTGAGGGCGATGATCTGGAGTTCAAATATACTCGTAAAACGGAATATACTGATGCAAGCAAGACCAAAGTAAAATTACCGAGATGTACTGGCATTGACATTGATGAGCAAAAAGCTGTTGGTCAAAAGGGAGTATCAGTAAGTAAACAATATAGAAGAGCATTGAATCCTTATAATCGGAGTTTTCGAGATGTTCCTAGTAATGTAGCTAAGGGAACTAAGGTAGAAATAGGTATAAAAGGCACACCTCCCAGATCTCCAATTTCTTTATTAAAAGATCCTACAGCACTTTTTACACGTACATTTGGTGAAATCAAAGAATTAAAAGAAATCTCTGACAAAGTTGTGGAATCGTTGGATGCTGAGACTATTAAGAGTATGAAACCTACAGAATTAAAGGCTCTAGTAAATAGAAAAATAAGAGAATTTATTAAGCAAAGTGAAAGTCAAAGTGCCCAAATAGTAAGAAAAGCATTTCAAAAGATTGGATGGGATCCACAAACTATGACACCTTTAAAGTCCAAGCAGTATTTGCAGCAGCTTTATTACATAAAACTTCCCAGACTTTTAGAAGGGTTGAGACAAGTTGGCAAGGGTGTAGGATATGCCTTTACTATTATTGGAGCCTGGAATGTTTCCAATAGGGTGGAAAGACAGACCGGTAATCCAGGTGCTGCTTTATGGGCTTTTGTCTTAGCAATTCCAGCAGGAGCGATGGATACTGCAGTAGCAGGTGCTCTTTTATTACAGGGCTGCACACATCCAGTTGATGTATTTGCACAAGAAGGAGCAGGACCTATTCAATTGGAATCCGGTAAATTTATGGTTTGGGCTTCAAAGAGAATTGATAATAAATTGAGGCAGATTATGAGGTGATTATTAAGTTGAATCATCTGGGTGAAAAAACTCATCGCCATTTAAAATCTATATTGTTTTCCGGTAATAATGATTATGTAAAACAAACAACACAGATTTGGAAATAATATCATAATCTTTCTTTAGGAATATATCCGGCTGGAATATTATCAATGCCCTGATGATGCCTTCGTACATTATAGTAATATATATACCAGATTAATCTCTGTGTGCTCAGTGATCAAAAATTCTGCTCACACTCAATCCGATGCAGCACCCCTTCCCCATAGGTAAAAAAAGTAACTGGTAATATCATCCGCGCCCTTGCCTGAGTATTCAAGGGAATGAGTGTGGCATAAGAGGACCCCTGCATTTAAATGCATTTTTTTATATAATAAGGCCAGGATGCGCAGACCCTTATTGTTATCAGAATAAACCAGCGGAAGCGTCTCCAAAGCCGGTGCTGCTAAAAATCCCGCGGTTCTTTTATCTCTCTGCCCGGTAAGCACTTTATCCGCATGGTGAGAAAAATCGATAGAGAGAATTAAGAATATATCGTTTCTGTCCTGCATTATTTTATAAAGAGCGGCTGCCAGTATCTCGATATCGTTGAGTCTGGCATGCAGTTCGTCAATAACAATAGGCACTATAAGCGCATGGGGAAAATATTTTTTAATATAGGGAAGCAGTGCTCCGATGCCGTGCTCCATGTGCATGGCCTCCGGGTCCTCCTGCAGGTCAAGGCGGTTTTTCAGAGAGGTTATACACTGCACATCCGGCTCGACCCTGCCGTTGCCTGCGTCCCAGGGGAGTGTGGAAAACGATATATCTTCCCGGCCCTGGGCGAAATGGCGGGGGCTGATGATAATAAAGGTTTGCACATGGCGCAGACGCTTGAGCTCTTTGAACCAGATATTGATAAGGGGAGCAACAAGCAGGTGATGGCTTACCGTACCGGCAACCGGGAATAGTTCATCAGGCGCAGCTTCAACTGATATATGCTTCGGAATCTGCTCGCGGCTGAGAACATCCTGCAACACATTCCCATCCAGCTTGGCTGTCGTGGGATGAACATCATGCGGATAATAGTCTGCCCGGCCTTCACACGCACAAAAAACTACTGCTAAAATTATTGGCAGATAATATCTTTGGCCCATGCCGGTAAATACCTGTCAAGTGTATCTGTTTTGGTATACACCACTTCTTTCCATTGATCATCGTTAAGTCTGTTGTTCATGGGCTGGGAAAACTCGTAATAGCTGTAGGTGTAGCCTATGGCAATACGCTTGCCGCCCTGCCCGTCGTTAAGTGCCACATATATTCGATAGGGTATACCGGTTGCAACTTCCAAAACTACTCCATCCAATGCATCCGTATGTACGTCGGCAACCAGAGCCATTTTGAATATATCCTCCTCACCATAGCCCCCGAAGGTAGCGGCGGGCGGGAGAATAATGCGGGCAAGTTTAGCCGGCACCGAGAGAATAAACTCATTCTGCTCCCTGCTGATGGCTTTATCCTGCACCTCTTTCTCTACAATCTCGGTGAGCACATTAATAATATTGTTAAAATCACTGAATTTTGTCTTAAAATTGTCGTCCATAAAGCCGGTACTGCCCATGATATCTATGCTGTCCCGCAGCAGCACCTGCATCCAGTAGAAAAAACCCAGGTTCGGCTCTACATAGTTTATGGGCTGAGGCAGGGGATCAATATCAAATACAGGCTCATCCATACCCCCTCCGGCACGCTCCGCATAGCTCTGCTTTACATAGAGAATCGTGTCATGCCTGAGTTCCGCCCATGAGGCATGTGAGGTAAGCAGTGCTTTTTTATCCCATTGATTGGTTTGGGTAAAATAAAAACCCCTGCCCATTTGAAAGGTCGTAATCTCCTGAACGAGCTTAAGGTAACCGTTATAAAAGGTCTTACGCCAGCTTATCTCATCGAATCCCTGAATCAGTGTTTTCATCTCCATGTACTGCTCTTTGAAATTACCAACATGCTCAAAATCATCTTTCAACAGGGCTAAAGCTGCCCGGTTACCGAAAACCGCCATAATATCCAGTCCTTTGACCATGTTGCGGATATTCACCCGCGCGCCGCTGAGTTGATTATGAATAAATGAATCAATGGTAAAGCGCTGTCCGAACAGCCGGAAACCCACAGGAGGTGCCGGACCTTCGCCTTTATCCCCCGGGCCGCTTACCACATCCGTATTGCCCTGAATAAGCGATCCGCGCAGAATCGGGGCAGCCTCTTTGATAAAGCGTTCTCTATTCGTTTCTTTTTCAAGCCAGGCTCCTAAATTCGCCAGGTCCGTCTTGTCCAGCACAACTTCCATGTCGTAAAAACTCAAATCATCCGACTCACCCACAACATAGTTAATGGGTGCAAACAGGGATACCCATTTTTTAAACAGGTTATCGTTTTGTTTGCTGATTTTTGTTAAAATTAAAACATAGGGTACATGCTCTTTTGATCTGTCAAAACGTGTTTTAGCAGTGCTGCCCGGAGGTATGGCAGGCAGGGCAACATCACTGGCATCGATATACATATGGATTCTTCCGAACCACATCATGGCCTTGAAATAGGCTTCCAGCTCCACGCTCCGCGTATAGTGGCCGCGCGGTTTAAATTGAGAATAATCCTCTTTATAATTGAAAATCGGCGAAAAATCAAAACCCTTGGCCCCGTAAATAAGCGCCAGCTCCTTTTTTACGATTTCAGGATAGGAAGCATTTATGGCATCGATATCAATATCCGGTTTTTTTTCATCCTCCCAGGGTTTGGGTTCTGCTTTGGCTTTCATCTGTTTTGCCAGCATACCCACCTTTACCAAGCCTTCGGCAACCTGAAAGTAAAAGCGCATGCGTTCAATGGATTTAAGCATTACCGTATGGGAAGCAGAAGTGCTCTGCTTTAAAGCCTCCAGCTCCTTTAAATAATCATCAATCAGCGAAGCGAGGATGGGCAGGAATTTCTCCTGTTCCACATACTCAAGCATACGGTCGAAGAGCAGGTGCAGGCAGTGCATGAGTATATCGGTGGTGATAAATACAGTGCTTGTTTTATCCTTAGCCAGCTTCTGGTAGAGAGCAATCAAATCATCGGGATAATCAACACTCAAAGAATATTCACTTTTATCAACCTTCTCAAAGGCCAGTTTATCCGGAATCAAACAGTTTTTTATACTCTGGCTTAACAGCCTGTTTCCCACATGGTCGTAGAATACAATCTCCTTTTCCGGTTTGCTATAGTAGTAAGCGGTGCGTACCACATCTTCAGTGTCCGTATACTCGGCATAGCGGGTAAGCCCCGCCAGATAGGCACCGAAGATCATCCCCTTTTTCCCCTGATACGTGGCACTGAACCAGTAATTACTTAAATCTCTATATATATACATATCGCTGTATTCATTTTTATCGGTGGTATATTTTTTTAACAGAGGTACAATTGCACCCTTGGGCACCTTGCTTATGCGCTTGCTTTCCAGAGAAGAAAAATCATGCGAACCCTGTGCAATTATATCCTCATACAGATATACATTATCTTTTCCTACCACTGCAATATGTTGCCCCTGCCATTTGGTATAGTCCAGGCTTTTAAATGTGAGTCCATCATCCAGATATGAAGACGGCATGTTATAGAAAGGTTTTTTTATGCTTCTCTGCGGCAGCTTGAAATCCACATTGGAAAGCCGGGAGAGAAGCTGCTCTACCTTTACAGAATCCACTTCGACATCGCCTATTAATGACGCCTCCAGCTGCTCCATCTCCGGATCATCATACGTCAGGGTTTTTGCTGCGGCTCCCTGCTCCTGTTCAGAGCTGCAGGTTAAAAAAAATAAAACTGCTGTTATTGCAATAAATAGGGTTAGACAATATTTCATGACGTGCCTCCTTTTTTGAACTATTTTTATTATAAATCCGCATTATATTAGTATCAATCATTATTTTTATTTTATCTGCAATTCTCATTTACTAAAATGAGAATTGTCGTTACTCTGTATTTCCCGCTGCCAATCACTCAGTAGCTTGTACCAGCGGCCGGGCTCCTGATTGACGCTCACATAAGCTTGATACCTGCAGATAAATACTTCTAAATACTCCGGTGCCTGTGCGATATCATATGCCGGAAGCGTCCTCCCCTGCTCGACAAACGCCCTTGCTTCCCTGCTTCTATCTTCTCCGTACAAAATAAACGGCTCGAAAAATACGGGCATCTTCTTGGTTTCAACAATGTACTGTAAGAGGAGAAATAATAATCTGTGACCTTGAGTATTATCTTTTAGATATATATTCGATATGGCGACTGTTACAGCCTTTAGGCGCGGAAGCGCAAAGGTAAAGTCCAGTACACTGTGAAGCTTTTTTTCAATAACTTCAACATTTATATTGGCAAAGTAATCAAGATCGATGCTCACAACACAGGCCCTATCCGCGTGTTTTGTTGATAACAGGTTTTCGAAATCCGTTATTGTAAAAAGCCTTTCCAACTCACAAGAAGCATTCGCCTCAGTATGACTACCGGCGCAAAGCTCTCTTTTCACTTGCGCTCGCAAAAAGGCTTCCAGTTCAGTATCAACATGTCTGGGAAAAATCCAGATCACTTGACTGATGGGAATGGGCATAAGAGGTTCCAGCCAATTATAACACTGGATAATATTATGCTCTTTCATTTTACTCTGATTCCGGGCAACAGCAAGTTCTTGCCTCAAGCCGCGGGACTGAAACACGGCGAAAGCATCACTGTGCGCGTCAAACAGGATGAGATTGTACTCCTCATTCCAATCAAGATGTTCCGCCAGCCGATAAAAACTGCCGGTGTGATAATCTTCGATATAAATGGGGGTCTGTTGCTTTTCAAAATCAGGGGAGCACGAATAAAAAATCAATATACATGAAAACAAGCAGATCCGGGTAAGATTCATTTATTTACACTTTTTTCAATTCTTTGCTGTCTTTTAAAAAGTCAACGTCAAGCGCTCTGAACTTACCGTCCGCGTCAAAATCTATTTTGTTCTTATCCATAAAGCTTTCGGCTATATGAATGGCCTCGGTTTCATCTATACCAAATGATTGCACATATTCTTCCAACCCCTTAAAAGAGCTTACATTTTTTGGCACAAAACAGTCCTCTCTTCCTGCCGGAATCACGGTGATATCCGGGAAATCTTCTTTGCAATCTATATACATTTTAAATCAATCAACTCGCCAAAACAAGAAAAGTTGGTGAAAACCGTGCGGAATTTTTCCGCGCCACCTGTAGTCTAAAAGGGGCTCGCTACCAGTATTATATAAAAGGGAAGATTATCTCTGAGAGCAACTAACACTATACGCTTTTCGTTTTTTTCCTTCTCCCTTGACTATGACTGTTGCTTATCCTACCATATAGGTTAAAAAATAATTGATGAAAAGGAATACTCTTGAGTTATAAGTCAACAATTAATATAGGAATAGTAGGCTGCGGAGCTCATTCACACGCCCATGCAAATGCGGCGAAAAGGCTTACAGACGTACATCTTGTCTCTTGCTGTGATACTAATGAAGAGAGAGCAGAGGATTGTGCTCATAAGTACGGATGCTCTACACATTATAAAGATATCAGCGCAATGGTTTCAAAGGAAAAGCTTGATGCCGTTATTCTCTGTACCTGGCCCATACAGCATCTGGCACAAATCGAAATATGTGTGAAAGCCGGTATAAAAAATATCTTGTGTGAGAAATCACTGGCATTGTCCTGTTCCGAAGCAAAAAAAAATATGGAACATGGTTAACGATAAAAAGGCCTTTTTAATGGAAGCCTGTATATACAGGCATCACCCCGCCATCAGAAAGATTGAACGGATAGTGTCCGGTGAAAGTATCGGTCAGATCGACAGTATCCGGGCTGTGTTCAGTAATTTTGAGCCAGAAGATGAACTTTCAACCGATGGAAAGCTTGACTGGCGGTTCAGGAAGGAATGCGGAGGTGGTGTAGCGTATGACTGGATGAGTTGCTGCGTTAACGCGTGCAATCATTTCAGCGGAAGTAAACTAAAAAGAGTATTCGCAACGGGAAATATCAGTCCGAAATATGGTATTGTAAACAGAGTGTACGCAATGCTTGAATATGAGAACGGTACAGTTGGAATAATCGAAAGCAGTAAATCGGCCGGTTTCAGCCAGATGCTGCAGCTTACGTGCGCTTATGGAATATTAAAGCTCCCCGTAGCGTGGGGTATATACGGCGATGTGGTTATAACCAAAGAACATAGAAAAGAAAAATGGGATTACATTTTAAGCGACAGATATCAAATAGAGGAAGCGGATTCCTTTTATTTACAGATGCGAAATTTTTGTAATG
>Ga0307430_1000751_pt1 | contig 26478 bp, 24 predicted proteins | sample SalMarWE160130MG_FD_202159 | JGI IMG/M metagenome (GOLD analysis project Ga0307430, IMG submission 202159) | Salt marsh sediment microbial communities from the Plum Island Ecosystem LTER, Massachusetts, United States - WE1603-130 | ecosystem: Environmental > Aquatic > Marine > Intertidal zone >...
TTTCTTCGATTTTTTTAAAGCTGCCGGTGCCAAGTGCCGATACTTTTGTAGAGTGGCTGCTATGCGAGTATAATCGAGACAAGAGAACAGTGTTTGTAGCGCCTTCCGTTTTTTTTCACTCCAATGAATATGAAGATGAAGGGGAAATTTTAATTGACTATTGTTATCTTAATCCCGAAATTCTGGAAGAAGGTCTTGATATATTGCAGGATGCGCTTGATCGGTATCTGGGTTTGGAAGCAGTAAAAGAAGTTGAACAATGATCTCAGAAAAAGGCAAAAATACACCAAAATCTTCAATAAGGAAGCTAATACACTATGCTGATAAAGCTGAAAGTGAGGGGGTACACGTTTATCATTTAAATATAGGGCAACCGAATATTAAGACACCTCAAGTGATATTGGATGCAATACATAATTTCAATGAAGATATTTTTGCTTATAGCCCGTCCCAGGGAATCCCTGAGTTAAGAATGGTTTGATGTCTTTAACAATAAACGTTAAGAGACTGGATGAGACTTTACCCCTACCTGATTATCAAACCGTGGGCAGCTCCGGACTTGACCTTTATTCTTCAGGGGATTTCTTTTTAGCTCCCGGCGATTTTAAAATGATTCCCACGGGAATTGCTCTTGAGATACCTCCCGGATATGAGGGTGAAGTTAGAGCGAGGAGCGGACTTGCATCAAAGTTTGGAATAGGAGTATTGAATTCACCGGGAACTATAGATTCTGATTATCGGGGAGAGATTAAGGTGATTCTTTTTAACCTAAGTAAAAAAGATTTTGAGGTAAAAAAGGGAAATAGAATAGCGCAATTAATTATTTCTAAAGTTGAAAAGGTTAATTTGAGAGAGGTAAAGGAACTTAAGACGACTAAAAGAGAGGATGGAGGTTTCGGTTCTACAGATTATTAATTATGAAAAAAATCTTCATGCTTTTTATGACTCAGTTTTTAAGATTTACTCCCGATTGGCTCCGGGAGTTTTTGGCAAGAGTGTCCGGGACTTTATGGTTTTATTTCGCGGGGGAAAGAAAAGAAATCATAAGAGAAAATTTGATTACGGTTCTGGGCAAGGCTGAAGAGAAAGATGTAAAGAGAGTTTTTATCAATTTTATGAGAGTGTACGGTGATATTCTTAATGTACCCAATATGAGTAGGGCATATATGAATTCAATGATCAAGCTTGAGGGAGAACATTTGATTAAGGAAGAATTAGACAAGGGAAAGGGGGTAATTATTGTTTCTTGCCATGTTGGAGGGATGGAATTGGCAGGTATTTATCTTGCGAGTTTGGGTTTTCCCCTCTATTCCGTCGCGGAAACCAAAGGACCGGGCGCAGATTTTTTTAAATTTTATAAGCATTATAGAGGTCATTTTGGAAGCAAATTGTTGCCTCTTGAGAGCAGGAGATTGCCTTTTAGATTGATAAAATTACTAAAAAATAACAAGATGATTGTTTTGATTGGTGACAGAGACATCTTGGATTCAGGAATGACGAGTGAATTTTTTGGACGTAAGGCATCGATTCCGAAAGGTACTGCTTTTCTTTCGAAAAAAACAGGTGCGCCCATTTTGGTAGGAGTTCTGGCTTTTGATCCGAATTCGCCACGATATTCTGGTAAAGTTTTTAAACCTCTTTACCCTGAAGATTTTGACTCGGCTGATGAAATGCTGAAGGAAGTTATTCGTCTATTGGAGGAAGGTATACGAATGTATCCCTTTCAATGGTTTGTTTTTCAAAGAATCTGGAAATGAAAATTCTTTTTATTTCTGATTTTTATTATCCTCATATTGGAGGAGTTACTGAACATATATACCATCTTGCCAATGAATTTGAGAATATGAGACATAAGGTTTCAATACTTACAGCGGATATCAAGGGAGATTTAAAACCGGATGAAAGGAGAGTTATTCGTTTGGGAAAGTCAATGGTGATTCCTATGAACCAATCTAATGCTAGGATTACCGGTTGGGTTAATTTATCTGCTCTTTCAAGGGTTGTGAACGATTATGATGTTATTCACATCCACGGTATAATTGCCCCTACTTTACCTCTTCTTTCCCTTAAAGTCTCAAGAAAAACAAATATATTTACTTTTCATCCGACTTTTGAATCTTCTGATTTGTATAAAGTTTTCAAAAAATATTTAAAGCATTATTTAAAAAGAATTCATGGTAAGATTGCTGTCTCAACTACCGCAAGAGATTCAATTTGCAAATATTTTCCGGATGATTATCGTATAATTCCTAACGGAGTTGACCCAAATAGGTTCAAAAATTCCGGAGAGAAAAGAAATCCTTTTGAAATATTATTTGTTGGACGGATAGAACCAAGGAAAGGACTGCAGTTTTTAGTTGACGCTTTATCTCGTATAAAGCGGGAGTTTCCGGAGGCAATGCTTACAGTGGCAGGTGGTGGTTATAAAGGAATGAAGCTGAATATTCCTTCAGAAATTAAAGATTCAATTAAGTTTTTGGGTTTTGTGGAACCAACTGATTTGCCCGGAATATTCAGCAGGGCGTCGATTTTTGTATCACCGGCTGTTAGCGGGGAAAGTTTTGGCATTGTTTTATTAGAAGCTATGGCTGCAGAAACTCCTGTAATTGCTTCGGATATTCCCGGTTACAGATGTGTTATCGAAGACGGAAAGAATGGGTTACTTGTTTCTCCAAGGAATTCAAGAGAAATAGCTAATAAAGTTATACATCTTTTGGAAGATAAAGCCCTGCGCGAAACCTTGATTGAAGGAGGTCTTACGACAATTGCGAAGTACTCATGGGATACCATTGCAAAAGATATTATGGATTTTTATTATGAAGTCGATCCTTCTCTACCATAATATATCTAAAACGTTTTCGCCCTACGGTTCAATTGTTTTTCCCGATGTTTTTAGAAAACATATAAGATTTATAAAAAGTAAAGGAATAAGGTTTCTTCATCCGGATGAATTCTTCAAAGAGGATTCGGGAATTTTACTCACTTTTGATGATGGGTTTGTCGACTTATATGAGTTTGCTTTTCCTGTTCTTATGGATGAGAAGGTACCGGCTGTTGTATTTGTGGTTTCAGGTTTTGCCGGAAAGAAAAACGAATGGGAGGTTACAATGGGAAAATCATTTACTCACCTTTCGTGGGATAAGATAAAAGAAATGCATAAGTATGGTGTTACAATTGGTTCACACTCACATCTTCATCCGGATTATTCTCGTAGTCCTGCTGAGTTGGTTAAAAAAGACATGAAGCTCTCTTTTGAGGTCATATCTGACAAAATAGGGGAGAGAGTTAAGTATCTTTCCTATCCTTTTGGTAGAATAAGAAGAAATGAAAGTGAGTTAGCAGGGCAGGTTGGTTATGAAAAAGCATTTATTTCTACCCCGAGAGAAACAAACAATCCTTACCTTCTTGGACGCTGGGGCGTATATACTATAGATACTCTTTTTAATCTTTCGGCGAAAATCGGTTTGAATAAATTCAGAGGGTTTGAGAGACTTAAATGCAAAGGAATCAACTGGGTTTCAAACGCGACGGGAATTATAAAGGCAGTCTTACCAAGTCCAAAGTAATAACCAATAAAAAACATTTTATTTAATCACGAAACAAACGAAAGACACGAAAACAAAATTTACCACAGAGTACACAGAGAAGAAAGAACACACAGAGAACACAGAGAAAGAATATAATGTTGTTAAAAACCTACCTACCCCCAATATTTAGACAGGATAAAAAAAGAATTTACAGGATTCTTTATTTATTGTATTTTTTCACCTCTCCTAACCTTCTGACTTTCTAACATCCTAACTGTAAAGAGGAACAACAAATATCACAAATAGTTTTTCTAAAAGTAAATCGGCTCAGAATCCTAAAAAGGAACCCTAAGCCGATTTTTAGTAGTTGCTTGTTTTTTTTAACTCTCTAACGCTCCAACTTTCTCATTTAACCAATATCATCTTTTTATGTTCTTCAAACTCGCCCGCCCTAAAGACATAGAAGTATATACCTTGCGGTACTTGTGCCCCAGAGTTGCTACTGCCATCCCAGTTGACCGATTTAAATCCTGCCGATTGTTGTTCGCTGATTAAAGTTTTAACTGCCTGACCTGCCAGGTTGAAAACGGTAAGGTTAACATCGGAGTCCTTCGGTAATCCGTAATTAATTGTAGTATTTCTTACGAAGGGGTTGGGTAAGTTCTGCGCGCAGCTGAAGACGGTAGGAATGGGTTCTTTTTCTTTATCGGGGGAAGTTAAAGTTTGGGTGATAGATTTTTCTCCTGATGCGACTGATTCAGTGAGGACTTTTAAAGGTTTCTTTTCTTCTGAATCATAAGACAGTGGGACGGCACTACCTTTTATTTCTTTGGAACTGGTTGCAAATGATGTATTAATGAAAGCATGAAATTCACATCCCTCTTGCGCTTCGAATCCCGGGTATAAGTTTATAGGACCTCCTGCTTCCATAGTTACATTACCGCCATTGTTTCCGTCACCATGTATTATAAAGGGTTCATATGGATTTGCTACATATATTGCACCAACTGCTTTATAATCCCTTGACCCGCCTATGGGAACTTCTATACCCATAAGCTCAAGGTAAGGGGGTATAAGCGTGATGGTTTCTTCAGCATAATAAGGTATATAATTGTGTTTTGTTACCGTCACATACAGTTGTATTGGTTCCTCACCTATATCTCCAAAAGAAGAAAGATCGAGTGTTGCTTCTCCGTTTGCATCTGTCCACATAGTCTTCGTGTTAAATTGATACGGCTTCTGTACGCAACATACACAGGCATTGCTTACCGGATTTCCTGAAGATTCTACGGTGACGTTAAGAAGACCGGGATCACTAGGTAATACTGATACATATTCGGCAGTCAAAACTCCAGGTTCGTCTTCTCCCGTCCACATGGGGAGTTCCGGGTCTCCAAAAGTGTTGTAAGTTTTTATAGACCAATCCCAAGCGTCGCCAGCGGAATAGCTCCATATTAATTCATCTTTTGCTTCGGCAACTGCCTGTCCAAGATGATAGGTAGAGTTATCAAAAGCAGCCTCAAAAAACTCCTTTATTACTCTGGGTGAATAACTTAGTAACCAACTACTGCCCCCAAATTCGATAACGGTTTCTCTCGAATTCCATGCTCCGCCTATAGCACCTTTATCATAAATGTGTTCTGCTATACAGTCATCATCAAAGGCGCCCGCGGCACAACCGAGACCGGTATGGATACCCACTTTGAAACCCGGGTTTAACCCTCCGTCAATATCGCTTGTAGAAATGCTGATATTGTTAGGGGTCGGCTCGGAATAGAGAGGTGACATTATCTTTGTGTAGCCAGTACTACCACCGATGGTGTAAGAATAATTCTGGGAGGTTGTAGATACCGTCCAATTGGCAACTGTAGCGCCACCTATTTTTAAACGCATGTTTTCTTCACCGGACGATCCTCGTGCCATTATGGTTACACTGCTGTTAGCTTGACCATATTGTCTGCAGCCGTTCGTCATGAGCCAGTCGTCTACGCCACGAACCTCACCGTCAACCGTGACTTGTTCTATAAACAAATCTCTGAAGCCAGCATCATTGGTGAAACATACTTCAACAGTACCGCCATCACCGCTGGTGGTAGTGGTGGTGGTGGGTGGGGGCTCACCCCCCCCGAGCCATGCTAGTATTTTATCTTTATTTCCGAGAGTAGCTTCGCAAACAAAACCATAACCTGAATTCATGGAATCTATGATTGCGTTGTCCCCCGGATAATCATTATATGTACCAGGATCTACATATTCCATATAATGAAAACCAGGAGGGGACCAAGGGTCTCCAGCTACAAACCAATCATTTGGAACTTCATATTCGCATTCCCTAGTTATCATAAGACCATTGAAGTGTTCAGAAATTATTTGCGCTAAACGGCTTGAATAGAATAATGCTTTTCTAGTATAATTAGGCTCAGGATCCCTTTCATATTTCAAGATTCTTTGAACATGTTTTCTGGCATCCAGGTAATTATTTGCGCACATTCTACCTACATATACATCAGCATACCACCCGGTAAGACTTTCACCCCATATTCCGTCATGGTCGTAATCCCATTCTTGCAAATCCTCATAATATCTTTCGCAGGGCATATCAAAGGTCATATGGCCGTCAAGTCCCCATTGGTAGAAAGCATATACTCCTCTATATGGTATAGAATTTGATGCATTTGTTCCTGCGTCTGCACCAAATAATACCCATATTGTTCCGTGATTTGCCGCATCAATAATATAATTTTTTATTTCTGCTGCATCATCTACGTTATGGTAATTCTCATCATCATAAATCTCCTGTACGTTCTTAACCCTACAAGAGACACCCTTTCTTGTCTTCCAATCAGCGAGTACCTGCAGCTCATTTATCCAATTGGCATTATCGGGTGAAATAATTACCATATCCCATGCTCCCGGACTCTGAAGTCTTTCTTTGTCTCCCTCTGATGACAAGTTTTTTACCTCTGGCGCCCAGTTTTCTACTTCTTCCGGATTCATTACCATTTTTCTTACGCTATTGCCGAATGTGTATTTCTGCATGGGTGTTATTTCTTTGATGGGAATCTTGCCGTAGTCGTAGTAAAGCCTAACTGTAAAATTCTTAATCAAGGTAAGTTTCTTCTTTGCAGGAATATATTGAATTGGATAAAAACAGAAATCAGCTATTCTATAACCGCATTTAGTCCCAGTATGTGGTTCACTGGCTAGGTTTTCCGGATATGGTTTTTTTGAAGTATATGCTTCGGGACTGGGTTCTGCGAAAGCATATTTTACTCCAGTTTCGCTTAATATCATAGGTGGCTGTGCCGGCAGAATGTTGAATTCTCCGGGAATGACTTTCCTATGATTAACTATGATCTCTACTGCTTTTGCGGTTGCGTTAGGCGGTATGACAAACTTAAGACCAATCTGGGGCAAGGACGGATAACCTGGCTTAACAAGAGGTGGAGCATCTGGAATACATACCATATCGTACCCGTTTACTTTTTTAAGAGTTAAGAGACTTTCTTCAAAATCGAAAGTCTTCTCAATAAAACCGGCAGAATTATCTGGAGATGAAGAAATTTCCGCAAGTAGAATGAGAGGAAATAATAAACACAATATCTTGGTTTTTAGCATTAGCCCCCCTTTTCTTTTTTTATTACAATGTTGTTTTTTGAAATTATATCATCTTTTAATTTCAAGATCATTTTAACTCCTGTATTGAGAAACCCAAGATGTATTTTGCAAGATTATATTTTTCTGCTTTAATTATTTTGTTTGAACTCTTCATTCTCTTTTTTTAAACCTTCAATTTCTTTTTTCAACTCAATCACATAAAGAGTCAATTCTTCGATTTTTTCCAGAAACTTTGCCTGCATTTCGCCAAGATTTACACCATTTTCCACGACTTCTTTTTCGGTTGGAATACCTGGGAGACTTTTGTTGGCTTTGATATGTTTTTCAAGTTTATCAAGAGGCATAAGTTTATAGTCATTCGAAAAGACAAAATCAGACCAGCCTGTTTCAACCTTTATTTCCTTTGCTCTTATCGTACCATTAACAGCAAGTTTATAACTACCAGGATTAGTTGTACCGATGCCGACCTTATAATCCCCTCCTATTCCAAGTACAACATTTCCATTCCTCTGGATTACTGGTCCGGTAATTCCAACATTCCAACTCGTACCATCAGTATTTCCTCCTGTTCTGAGCCTACCTAATATTTTAGTATTTCCATTGACGTTTAGTTTTTCAGCAAGATTTGTCGTCCCGATGCCGACGTTGCCGGAAAAATAACCTTTTCCAACGAAAAAACCACCGAATCCATTTGAATTTCCATTATATCCATAAACAGCCTTACCGTTGCTTGCACTTACTCTTCCATATACACCAATTGGACCATAATCGGTGGCGGTATTATAACCATAAATAGCAGCCCATCTATACTCAGGCTGGCTTGGTGCACTTGAGTTGCATTGCACATGGAGTTGGTTTATTGGACTCGAAGTCCCGATACCGACTCTGCCGGTGGTCCAGGCTCCTATTCCGTCACTATCGTTTTCCCAATGTCCCGGAGCATATCCATAACCGACCATACTAACCAACAACAATACTAGTACTACAACACTTACTTTTTTCATACTTTGCCTCCTTTTTTGGTTTGATTTAAGTATGAACTCAGTTTAACTGAAAAAGTAACACTACCTTTAGAATTTAACTTCAATTGACCCCCCTCCAATAAAATAATCCAATTTTACGCATAAAAAACTCTTAAAGCCATTATGTATGAGTACAGTATGCTTTCTTATTATAGGCAGAATGAAATATAATGTCAAGATAAAAATCGCTGATTTTGTATAAGAACTTAATATATGCTTTCATATGATTAAAACACATCAAAGTGAATATTTGTTCATTTTTGATATTTGATTTTTAAATTTAGTTTGTGTGCTAGTTTTTAGAAGATTTATCCTATTTGGATAACAACCGGAAGTTTTATGCGCTTAAACAGTTTCTATAAAATTAAACCGGCTCAGAATCCTAAAAAGGAATCCTGAGCCGATTTTTAATTACTAACTACTCTCTACTATCTACTCCCTACTCCCTACTTAAGTAATATCATCTTTTTATGTTCTTCAAACTCACCCGCCCTGAAAACATAGAAATATATGCCCTGAGACACTTGTGTGCCCGCGTTGTTACTGCCATCCCAGTTGACTGATTTAAATCCTGCCGATTGGTTTGCGTTGACTAAGGTTTTAACTGCCTGACCTGCTATGTTGAAGACGGTTAGATTTACGTCCGAACTCCTTGGTAATCCGTATTTGATGGTTGTGTTACGCATGAAGGGGTTGGGTTTGTTCTGCGCGCAGCTGAATACGGTTGGGATGGGTTCTTTTATTTCTTCTGAGGAAGTTTCTTCTTTGCTTTTTTCGGACTTTCCGTGTTCCAAAATGTCCGATGATAAACTTACACCTTGCGGTAGCGAGGTACGAGTTTGAAGGTCCGGGTCTATGTATGCGAGAAATTCTGAACCTTCCTGAGCATGTACACCTGGTTTTAAGAGAACATAATTTCCGGCAGCGAACGAGACATTACTTCCATCTTCAATTAGACAATTTGATGATGTGATTGAATTAGGTGCTGCACGAACAATAGGAAAAGGGTCGCTATATGTATCATCAAAATACTGGTCCTGGGGAAATATTTCCATTGTTGGGTCTCCAAGCCAATGGTACCTCCTAATCTCACGCTTAGCATATAGTGAGATATTGCCGTCTGGCGAGAATTTCGATTTCATATACATTTTACCTTCATTTATTACATCGCCCATCCTGAAAAAAGGATCTGAGTTACCATAAGTTCCGCCGTTGTATTCAATAAAATCAGTCCAGATAGCATCCATGAGCCCCCAGGTGAAACGAGGGGTGAAATCTAGATAGATGTTATATGTTGCTGCAATTATACCGGAAGCACCGTAAGGATGTTCTAACCAGTGTTCTGCAAAGCATTCTTCTTGAGAATTATCAAAGTTACCAGTTTGACAAGATAATGACCAGATGACAAATGCTTTTGTCGCATTTGAAAGTTTATCCACCACCCAGCCAGGGAACCAGGGGTCGCACCACTCATTACAGGCACCATGACCATTGTATATCAATAAGAATTCACTTTCGTCTTCTACCGCGTGTATTATGTCCAGAGCGTCTCCATCCCATGGAAACCCGGGCTTTCTAAGTTCGGCAGGAATTGGAGCACCGGATGAATCGTTTTCAAAAGTATATCTCCAGATATTTGACCAATAACGGGGATTTGGTGCAGGGCTTTGCCCTTGTTCAGTAGAATAAATTCGTTGGACAGAATTAAGGAGGTTAAGGAGATAGTTTCTTACATCTTCTGAGGTCTTTGCACTTCTCGCATCGGCATAGCCATCATCATTCCGATCTTGGAATACACTTAATGCTACCGCGTTTTTAAAATAATCTGTATAACAGGACATATGTTCATATGTATTTACTATGCGCAAAACAGCATTTATTGCTTCTTCTTCTGTATCTACGGGTAATCTTCCGTAAGCAATATCCGGAGTATAATCATCTTCAATATCGGCGTATTTCCAGTCGCTTGCGTCTCTCTCACACTCATCGCGAAAGCAATCTCTACAGTAAAAAGTTGGAATAAATTCTTTATCACCTATAAGCAATAAATAGGATGGTGCGGGATTCCATGTATTGTAGGCATTTTCAATGTAAGCTTCAATTTCCGCTGTATCCGGATTGCCATCACCTATTTGAGAAGTCAATGTTACAGTTGTAGATATTCCCATATTGTTTCTTCTATTTGCAAGGGTGTTTGCGGCATCTTCAAAGTCATCATGACTGATTATTAAAAATTCACAACCTCCGTTTAAGCTTCTTGTTTTGGGTTCTATGTTCGGGAAAATCTTTTCGGCAGATAGAACTTCATCTGCGTTAATTGCAAAGTTTCTGAGTAACTTTTCTGTTCTTTCGTTCCGCAGATTTTGTGGAATCGGTTTTATATTACCGGCAAAGCTTACAGAAACTTTCAGGTCGGGATAAACCGATAAGGTTTTTCGCACAGGGTTATACTGATAAGGATAGATCCAGAGAACAGTGCAACTCTGACCTCGCCTCTTTGTGATGGATACTACTTGTGCAAAAGTACCCGGATAATCTGCATTTTTTGAATAGACAGCTAAATTTTTAACAAAATCCGGTTTTGGGGCGTCTGCTGAGGCTACTTGAGGGGTTTGAACGGGTGGAAGACTAACATTTTTGTAGATTACAGGTTTTCCGGTGTTGACAGAAATCTGTACTTTTGTACCATTAGGGACAAGGATCCATGAGCCAAAACCCGGAACATCAGGGTTGCCGATTTCTAATGTACCGGCGTTAGGTATGGACATACAAGAGTAGGTATTTCCATCTCTATATTTTTCATCATAAAATTTGAATGCGGGCAAAGAGACTTTAAGATCTAGTCGCCTTGCCGTTGAGGAAGTTACCAGAACCCTTGCGTGGATACCAAAACTTATAAAAAAGCAAAGAATTGGTATTGTTTTTAGTATAAGTTTCATTCTCATATTATTTCTCCTCTTAGAGAGTTTTTATTGAAAGATCGTAAGTTAATATTATTTCTCAAGCGCAGAGATACGGCTCTTTAACTCTTCATTCTCTTTCTTAAGTTCAATCACATAAAGAGTCAATTCTTCGATTTTTTCCAGAAACTTTGCCTGCATTTCGCCAAGATTTACACCATTTTCCACGACTTCTTTTTCGGTTGGAATACCTGGGAGACTTTTGTTGGCTTTGATATGTTTTTCAAGTTTATCAAGAGGCATAAGTTTATAGTCATTCGAAAAGACAAAATCAGACCAGCCTGTTTCAACCTTTATTTCCTTTGCTCTTATCGTACCATTAACGTCTAATTTATAATCCGGACTCGTCGTCCCGATACCGACGTTGCCGTTTCCTGCTATTCGCATTCTTTCAATCATATTTCCATTATAAAATTTAAGTGGAGCATTCCAGGTATATGCAATTGATCCGCCATTTGTATCTTCGGCACGGAATCGTAAACGAGCAGTATTCAGGAAACCTTTAGCTAGTTCTAAATATTGACTTCCGTTAACAATATAGACCTTTGCTACGCCCGTTTGATTCCCACCCGGTTTATATGGCGATCCTATGATAACTTGATCTGAAATACTGTCCAGCCGTACATAGCTCCCCTTATCAACCCAACCACTTCCATAGGTAACCATACTGACCAACAATAACGCGACTACTACAACAATTATTTTTTTCATACTTTGCCTCCTTTTTTGGTTTGAGTATGAGTTTTGTTTTACTGAAAAAATAACACTACCTTTAGAATTTAACTTCAATTGACCCCCCCCCAAATAAAATAATCCAATTTTACGTATAAAAAACTCTTAAAGCCATTATGTATGAGTACAGTATGCTTTCTTATTATAGGCAGAATGAAATATAATGTCAAGATAAAAATTTAAAGATGACCGAAGACCGACGACGGATGACGGTTAAATAAATTTAGTGTGTTAGTCCGTGGGTTAATGTGTTTTAAAAATTTAGTGCTATTTATGTCCTTTGTGTTTCAATTAGTTTTTAGGGTGGTGAAGGGATTCTGTATTCTGACTTCTGGCTTCTGGATTCTACTTTATTTTATTTCAATAATTATAGGAAGTTTTATTCGTTTGAAATGGGTTGATTTAATCCTATGTATAGTTTTCTCTATATACTCTTTTTCAAAACCCTCATCTTCAATTTCCTCTTTGCTTTTACCCTCATCAACGTAAAGTTTAAGAATGGGATCCAGGATTATATAGGGTAGAAGCTCATCTTCATCTTTTTGGTCTTTATTTAACTCTGCTGAAGGAGGTTGTTCTATGATTGACTGTGGGATAATATCTCCTTTAGTCTTGTTGATCCACTCCACCAATTCGTAAACTTCTGTTTTGTATAAATTGCCTATCGGGGCAATCGCTCCCACAGTGTCTCCGTAAAGCGTGCAATAACCGGTCAAGATTTCCGATCGGTTACCTGTTGCAATTACAAGTGCGTTTTTTCTGTTTGCGACATACATTAGTATATTTGCTCTGATTCTTGCCTGGAGATTTTCTTCCGGTACTTTTATTCCTTTGATTATAAGTTTTTCGGCGAGAGTTTCCAGATAAGTATTGAAAATACCGGTTATATCAAATTCAGTCAATGGAACCTGGAGATTTTCACAAAGCTCATACGCGTCTTTTTTACTGTTTTCGGAAGTAAATTCCGTTGGCATGAAAAGACAATCTGTATTTTCTTTTCCGATTGCATCACTTGTAAGTAAAACAGTTAGAGCGGAGTCGATGCCGCCGCTTACCCCTACAACTGCTCTTGTAATATTATTTTCTTTGAAGTATTTTTTTATTTCTTCAATGATTTTGTTGTATATTTTTTCCGTATCCATTATTGTTAATTTTGTCATAATTCGGTTTTTGTCAAGTATTTTTATTCTCCACACCACACCCCAAATAGTAACCACGAGATTACACAAGATTAACACTTTATTTTTTTGTTTAAAACCCAAACCACATCGCCAAATAATTAGCCACGGATTAACACCCAGGTACGGACGTTCCTCCCTACAGGGCAGGCAGATTTACACCGGATTGCCCAAAAACAACCCATTTTTTGATATGTGTTTTAAACAACACTATATTGTTTTCTCTGTGTACTCTGTGTGTTCTTTTTCTCTGTGTGCTCTGTGGTAAATGTTTTTTTCGTGTCTTTTGTTTTTTTCGTGGTTAAAGAAGGAGCTTGACAAATTTAAAAGTAGTTTTTATACTAATTTAAGGTTTGAAAATGGGGAAAGAAAAATCAGTGTATAAAACATTTGTAGATACGAGTTTCTCGGCCGCTCATCAACTGCGAGATTATAAGGGGTCATGCGGCGAGCTGCATGGTCACACCTGGAAGGTGAGGATTGAAGTCGAAACGGATAAGCTCGATAAATTGAGTATGACTATCGATTTTAAGGATTTAAAAATGAAGACAGATGCTGTAATTGGCAGGTTCGACCATCGCTGCCTTAATCAGATAAGTCCTTTTGACAAGAAAAATCCCACTGCAGAGAATATTGCTCGGTATGTCTATAATGAAATGAAAGAACTTCTGCCCAATAACATAAGGATTCTCGAGGTAATAGTCTGGGAATCTGCAAATTATGGGGTAAAATATTCGGAGCGATGATTTGCTTAAAGTTAATGAAATCTTTTATTCTATTCAGGGAGAGTCTTTTTTTTCAGGAATTCCTTTTGTATTTGTAAGGCTAACCGGCTGTAATCTTAGATGCTCTTATTGTGATACGAAGTACGCTTACGAAGAAGGAAAAGAAGTCACAGTTGAGCAGATTTTGAAAGAGGTCAAAAAATATAAATGTCCTTATGTCGAAATTACCGGGGGAGAACCTCTCCTGCAGGATGATACACCCTTTCTTGTGGATTCTTTGATAGATAAAGGTTTTACCGTCCTTGTTGAAACCAATGGGACTAAGGATGTAAGTGTTGTATCCGATAAAGCTATAATAATTATGGATATAAAATGTCCTTCCAGCGGCGAAAAAGGTAAAATTGATTGGGAAAATATAAAGCGGTTAGATTTTAAAGATGAGATTAAATTTGTAGTTGCTGAAAGGTCGGATTACGATTGGGCAAAGGGAATCATAATTGAGAAAAACCTGACTGGTAAAGCTAAAGTTCTGTTATCTCCTGTTAAAGAAAAATTGGATCCGGCTTTACTTGCCGAATGGATTTTAAAAGATAATTTGAAGGTTCGTTTTCAAATGCAATTGCATAAGATTTTATGGCCGGATGTTAAGAGAGGCAAATGAATTGAGCAAAAAAGCAGTAGTTTTATTAAGTGGTGGTGTCGATTCAGCGACTACTCTTGCGATTGCGAAAGATTCAGGGTATGAAGTGTACGCGATAAGTTTTCGTTACGGTCAGAGACACCATTTTGAGATTGAGGCTGCCAGGAAGGTTGCTCGCGAAATGGATGTTAAAAAGCACTTAATTATGGATATAGATTTATCTTCTTTTGGGGGTTCCGCGTTAACTGATGATATTCCCGTTCCAAAGAGAGAAAAAGTAGAAGATATCGGAAGAGAAATCCCCATTACCTATGTTCCCGCTCGTAATATTATTTTTTTAAGTCTTGCTCTCGGATGGGCTGAAGTTCTTTGCTGCACCGATATATTTATTGGCGTTAACGCTATCGACTATTCTGGTTATCCTGATTGTAGAGAGGAATTTATAAAAGCTTTCGAAAAAGCGGTAAATCTTGGAACAAAAAGTGGGGTAGAGGGTAAGAAAATCAAAGTTCATACTCCGCTTATTTCACTTACTAAATCCGAGATAATAAAAAAAGGGTTGAAGTTAGGCGTTGATTACAGTTTGACCCACAGTTGTTACGACCCGGATGAGAAAAGGCGTGCCTGCGGCAGATGCGATAGTTGTCTTTTACGTAAAAAGGGTTTTGAGGAAGCGGGAATCGAAGACCCAACTGTGTATTATTAGTCAATTAGGGGATTAGTTGATTGGTTAAGTAGTGAAATAGTAAAATAGTAAAAGTTTTTCGTGTGTTTAGTGGTTGTTTCGTGGTTTATTTTTTCTCAGGGGTTTCTTGCTCTTCCGGTGTGTTTCAAATCATGATGGAATATTGGCCAGGGGGTGTTGGCAAGACCTCCTGAAGAGCCGTAAATGACGTAGAGATTGTTATCATAGGAACCTACATAGATGGTGCCGTCACTACCAATCGCCGGGGAGGAGCGTACATCACCTCCGGTTGGAAACGTCCATTTCTGGGTACCATCCGGGTTTATCGCGTAGAGGTTGTTATCATCGGAACCCACATAGATAGTGCCATCTGAGCCTATCGCAGAGGAGGAGGACACCCAATATCCGGTTGAAAACGCCCATTTTTGGGTCCCATCCGGGTTTATCGCGTAGAGGTTGTTATCATCGGAACCCACATAGATGGTACCGTCACTGCCTATCGTAGGGGAGGAGCGTACATCACCTCCGGTTGGAAACGTCCATTTCTCGGTGCTATCCGGGTTTATGGCGTAGATATTGTCATCACGGGAACCCACATAGATGGTGCCGTCATTGTCTATAGCAGGGGAAGACCGCACCCAATCTCCGGTTGGGAACTTCCATTTTTGGGTCCCATCCGGGTTTATCGCGTAGAGGTTGTTATCATCGGAACCTACATAGATGGTACCGTCACTGCCTATTGCGGGGGAAGAATACACATTTCCTCCGGTTGGAAACGTCCATTTTTGTGTTCCATTCGGGTTTATTGCGTAGAGATTATCATCGGTGGAACCCACATAGATGGTACCGTCACTACCTACTGCCGGAGAGGAGAACACATTTCCTCCGGTTAAAAATGTCCATTTCTCGGTTCCATCCGGGTTTATCGCGTGAAGTCTGAGATTCCAGTAGGAACCCACATAGATGGTACCGTCACTGCCTATCGTAGGGGAGGAGCGTACATCACCTCCGGTTGGAAACGTCCATTTCTCGGTTCCATCCGGGTTTATCGCATAGAGATTGTCATCACGGGAACCCACATAGATGGTGCCGTCACTGCCTATCGCAGGACAGGATTCCACCCAATTTCCGGTTGAGAATGACCATTTCTGAATACCTGGGGGAGACTCGGATATTGCTGTTAAATGTTCGCTTGACCAACCGGATTCCGCTTCATTCTCATCTTTTGCCTTTGCTTTGACATAATATGTTCCCTCAGATGAGTAAGAATGATCCATGGAGACTGATTGTCCGTTTGAGACATAATCACTCCATCCTGAGTAATCTCCGTCTCCCCAGTCGAACTGATAGGATATACTATCTCCATCCGGATCAGTGGTACTGGCAGAAAAAGTGTATGTGCTATCCTTATATCCGCTTGATGGTCCGGAAGGAGTATCTGGTGTATTGGGAGGTGAGTTGGTTATAATGGATATTATTATTGGATGTTCAGTAGACCAACCCGATTCTAACCCGTATTTATCTTTTGCGTTTGCCTTTATGTTATATGTCCCCTCGGATGACCAGGAATGATCCATTGAAACCGAATCACCGTTTGGCGCATAGGAGCTCCAGTCTGATAAATTGCCGTCTCCCCAGTCGAATTGATAGGATATACTATCCCCGTCCGGATCGGTTGTGCTTGTATTGAAAGTATAGGAGTAATTCGTGTGTCCACTGTCAGGTCCTGAAGGGGTGGAAGGAATGTTCGGTGCAGTATTGTCTAATATTACCATTAAATGTGGGTCAGACCACCTTGATACTTTGTCTTTTATATCAATGGCTCTTACACGTATATTATAATGCCCTGTATCATCCCAGGAATGTGTTGTTATGATTGAATCTCCCGAGTCGAAAAAGTCACTCCAATCTGAATTATTCTCTGTTCCCCAATCGAACTGGTAGGCAATATTGTCACCTTCCGGATCGGTTGTTGAAGCTTTGAAGAGCAGTGTATCGTTGACGTTACCGGCGGACGAACCTGTAGGAGGAAATGGTGTTAGCGGCCAGCTGTTTTTGTGACAATTAAAGAACAAAACAGAAATTATTAAAATAATAACTAAATATTTATAGAATTTTTTCATTAATGGCACCCTATTTTTTATGTTTAAATTATATATTAAAAATTAACGAAAAATTTAAGTTTGTCAAGGTTTTAGGTAAGTTTAGTGACTACTTGTGAGACTAATTTGGGGGGATTGGGTTTTAAATAACAAAAAATCTCTGTTTTCTCTGTGTGTTCGTTTTTTCTCTGCGTCCTCTGTGGTAAATGTTTTTGTTTTTTTCGTGTATTTAGTGTATTTCGTGGTTAGATCAGTTTTTTCTCTGTGTCTTCTGTGGTTCAAATTTTTAGTTTATAATTGTTCTTCCAGTTTTGCGATAAATTTTTCCCTCTCAATACCAAATTCGATTGTTTTATTTTCCGAGGTAAGCCCCGTACTAATTTTTACCGGAATACCGGTAATTTTCTTCAAGTATTTTTGCAGTTCTTTATTAGCTTTACCTTTCTCTGGAGCACTTTTTATCCAGATTTTAAAAGTGCCGTTTTCCATCTTTACAATTTTGTTTTTGTTTGATGATGGCTTTACTTTTATTCTTAATTTGGACATAGGAAAGTATAAGTTTTCTTGGTTTATATGTCAATGTTATTTTCCCCCCCTTGACAAAATTGCGTTTTTATGTATAGTTGAAATTGAGACTCAGTCTCAATTATGAAAAAAGAAAAAGAGATATTTAAAAGATATTTAATTAAAAAGGGTTTAAAGTTTACTCCCGAAAGAGAGCTAATTTTGAAAGAAGTTTTTTCGAGGCATGATCATTTTGACGCGGAGGCTCTTTTTCAAGTTTTTCGCGGGAGGGGGGAGGATGTCTCGAGGGCTACCATTTACAGGACCTTACCTTTGTTGGTGGATAGCGGGCTTGTTCAAGAGGCAATGAGATGTGGGGAGAGGGTGTGTTATGAGCATATTTACGGGCATAAATCACATGGACATATGATATGTATAAAATGCGGTAAGATAATAGAGTTCGAAAATAAGGAATTAGAAAAGATAAAGAAAAAGATGTGCGGTAAATATGGTTTTAAACCTATAGAGTTTAGATTTGGGATTAGGGGATATTGCAAGAGTTGTCAAAAGAAGTTGTAGGTTTGTTAGTGAGTAGTAAATAAGGGGCTAATATTGGATTCAAAAAAAGATTTTAACGATAAAAGTTTTGCGGAGCTTTATATTAAAAAACATAAGAAAATTTTGCGAAAATTAGGTTATTATTATGCAAAAAAATTGGAAAACCTTGGTTTTCGTGGCGGGAAAATAATCGATGTTGGTTGTGGTTTTGGTACGATGTGTATAGTCCTGGCTAAAGAAATTCCAGGGTGTGAGGTGGTGGGTGTTGATTTATCTGTTCCTTTATTGGATTGCGCGAGGGATAATCTCTCTCGGGAGACGTTTGAAAGTAGAGTGAAATTTGAAAAGGAAGATGTTGAAAAAATGTCTTTTGAAGATAATTCATTTGATGCGGTGTTTAACATCAATATGGTTCATTGGGTTAATGAACCGCTTTCTATGTTAAATGAGATCGAGAGAATTTTAAAGCCAAAAGGATTTCTTTTTATAAAAGATTTACGACGTTCATGGTTAGGAGTGTTTGAAAAAGAAGTAAATAATGCTTTGACTTTAGATCAGGCAAAAAAAATGATAGATGACTCAGAGCTCAGAAAAGGTTCTTTTTCTAATAGTCTACTATGGTGGAATTTTGAAGCATGATAAAAAATATTAAGATGAAGTTAAGAATGTATGGTTTTATCGTTAATTTTTTGGTTTACCCCTTGACAAATAAGTTAACATGGGTATATTAACCGACGTTATGACTGACCAGTCAGTTAGAAAGATTCAAATAATGGAAAAAGCGAAGGAACTCTTTGCTGAAAAGGGTTATCATCCTGTAACTGTGGAGAAGGTTGCCGAGGCTTGTGGAGTTGCGAAGGGTACGCTGTATTTATATTTTAATTCCAAGGCTGATCTCTTTATCGAAATCTTTGTAGAAGCACATAAAGAGATTATCGAAGAGGTGAGGAGGGTGATCGGATCGGGTAATGGTTTTGTAGAGGTTATTTCTGAAATTTTCGATTATTTCGAGGAGTTTATAAGGGGGGATGGTTTTTTCAGCAGGTTTGGTAAGGTTCAGAAAGGGATGAGAGGGGCTAATATTCCGCTTGAATGTTTTCAAAAAATTAATGAGTCGGTAGCTGAAATGATCGAGTCTTTGGAAAAAGAGGCGGTGAGTGTTCTTAAGGGATATTTTCCTGGTAGTAAATTAAATTTTAACGATATTTTTGAAATAATCGTTTCTTTGATATTGGCTGTTGAAGAATCTGAATCTGAAACAATAAAAAAGACTGCTCTTTCTATTCTTTTGGATGGAGTTAGGAAGGAGGTTAAATGTTAAAGTTTAGGGTTGTTGTTTTTATGCTTTTGATGCTTTCTTTTTCTTCTTTTTCTTTAACTTTTGAGGAAGCAAAAAAAATAGCTCTGGATAAGAATAAAGACCTGGAAATATCAGAGCTTGAAGTAAAAAAAGCAGAAATTGCAATGAAAGAATCATGGGCATCTTTTTATCCTACGGTAAGTCTACAGTCGAGTTATACCAGGCTTCTAAGTGTTCCTCAGTTTGAAATGCCTGTTGGAGAGGGAGAAGTCGAGTATATCTCGCTTGGTTATCCCGACAACTTCAGGAATTCTCTTATGGTAACATTTCCAATTTTTACTTTTGGAAAAAGATTTGTAGTCAAAGAACTTGGGGAGAGGAGTAAAGACATCCAGGTTTTTCAGCATGAAACCGATAAAATTAATTTAGTTAAAGATCTGGTGACTGTATTCTACGGAGTTGTTTCAGCTGAGGAAGGTTTAAAGATAGCGGAAGATGCGCTCGAACGGTCAGAAGACCACTTGAGAACCGCGCGTATTCAGTATAATCAAGGTAGAATAACCAAGCTCGAGTTGCTCTCCGCGGAAACTGAGTTTAACAGCATAAAAACAGAGTTGTTAAACGTAAGTAACGGAGTGGAGCAAGCCAAATCCGCATTGAACATGATGTTGGGATTTCCTTTAGATACGGTTATCGATATTTCAGGAGAAATTAAAATCGATATCGATACCTTTAATTTGGATTTATTAAATCGCCTCGCCTTAAGCAGAAGACCCGAAGTCAAAAGTATGGAAAGATTAAATGAAGTTGCCAAGTTAGGTAAGAAGTTGCAATACCTTGCTTTTTTGCCAGATGTAATATTTAGTGGGAGTTTCTCTTATGATAAACCGGTGGGTTTTGCGAATGAATGGGATAACGATATGGCAGCAACAATAGCTGTTTCGCTGCCAATTTTTCAGGGCTTTTCGAGAACAAATGCGATTAATAAGTACAGGCTTTCAGTTGAGCAATCGGTTATAAGAGAAAAGATTGTTAGAGAAGGCATAAAGATGGAAATAAAAAATCAGCTTCTTGCTTACAATTTAAATAAGCAGAAATTAGAACTTTCCGAAGAACAGTTAAAAAGAGCTAAAGAAGCATATGGTATGGCAGATAAGCAGTACAGAGCCGGATATATATCTGCCCTTGAATATAAGGATATCGAGTTGGGCTACAAGAGTGCAGCATTTTCTCATCTTAATGCTCAGTATAATCTAATAGTTTCAAAAGAACAAATTAAAGTTGCCACAATGATGGATAAGGAGGAATTATGAAAAAATGGATTTTTATTTTAATCCTTGTTTTGATTCTTGTTATACCCGGACTAATACGATTTAGAAGAGCTTCCGGAAAAGTTGAAGAGGAAGATGGGGGTGTTCCGGTGGTGGTTACCACTGCCAAAGTTAGTGATGCGGTTAAAATTATGAGTTTTTCTTCACAGGTGCAGGGCATCGAGCAGGCTCAAATTTTTCCTGATATTCCGGGAAAATTTCTCAGGTACACAGTGCAAGACGGGCAGTGGGTTAAGAAAGATCAAATTATAGCTTACGTGGAACAGAATATTCCCGGGGTTGTGAGAGAGCCGATTGCCGTTAAGAGTACTATATCGGGTGTGGTGTCGCTACGTTCGGTCGATAAAGGTCAGCTTATAAGGCAGCAGGACCCAATGTTTCCTGATCCTCCTCTGGCGGAGGTTGCGAGAATAGACAGAATTAAAGTCGAATTTGATATTCCTGAAAAATTTCATCTTAAAAAAGGATTGCCGATGAAAGTTGAAATACCTTCTCTTTCAAAGATTTTCGAAGGCAAAGTAGAAAAGGCTTCGGTTTTTTATAATTCAAGCAGCAGAACTCAGAACGTTGTTGGGGTTGTTTCTAACCCCAAGAGAGAAATCCTTCCGGGTATGTTTGCAAAGGTATGGGTTGAAGTCGCGCGGGAAAATAATGCTATTTCCCTTCCGATCGATGCCGTACTTGGTTTAGTTGATAAATATGTTTTTAAGGCGGAAAAAGGTAAAGCAATACTGTTATCGGTTAAGACCGGATTTACTACCGATAATGATATCGTCGTAAATAAAGGAGTCTCTCCCGGAGATACGATTATTATAGTGGGTCAATACATTGTAAAAGATAGTGCAAAAATTGATATAAAGGAGATAAAATGATACAAGGAGCAGTAAATCGTCCTGTTTTAACTGCTGTTGGTTTTATTATCCTGGTTCTTCTGGGAATATTCGGATGGTCGAATCTCCCTGTTTCTATGTATCCCGATATTACGCTTCCCACTTTAATGGTTATGGCGGAATACCGAGGAGCATCGGCGCTGGACGTCGAAGAAGAGATTTCAAAGGTGTTGGAAGAGGCGCTCGGTAACGTATCAAACCTTCAAACCATTAAGTCGGATTCAAGAGAAAATATATCCATCATTTCTCTTGAATTTGAATATGGTACAAACCTTGATGAAGCTGCGAATGATGTCAGGGATGCATTGGGTTTCGCTTTTTTGCCTGATGATGCGGGAGATCCTACATTAATTAAAATATCCGGTTCTATGGCTCCGGTTATTGGTTTTACCGCATCAACTGAGAATCCTGGGATCGATATTAAGGGTATATTGGAAGATAAAGTCCTGGATGAACTTTCGAGAGTTCCAGGGGTAGGTTCTGCATCTTACTGGGGTGGAGGTTTTGAGCGACAAATAAACATTGATATTTCGCAGGTAAAACTTGAACAGCTTGGAGTTTCTATCTTGCAGGTTACCCAGGTGTTGGAAGCCAATAATTTGAATTTCCCTGTTGGTCAGTTAGAACAGGGTGGAATCGAATACAATTTAAGGCTCCCCGCGAAATTTGAGAACCTTGAAGAGATTGAAAAGGTAGTTGTGGGAAATAATGATGGCAAATTAGTTGAATTGCGTGATATTTCTACCGTTAGCTGGGGAGTAGGAGAGATTGACGGCTATTTCAGGAGAAACGGGCAGGATGCTGCTATGTTTGGTATCTTTAAGAAAACCGGAGCAAATACCGTAGAAGTTGCAAAATCGGTTAAAAAAAGAGTAGAAGTTCTTGGTAAAAGGTATCCGGGTTTAAACTTTGAAGTTATTTTTGATCTCTCGGAAATCGTAGAAGATTCTATAAGTAATCTTGTCAATACTATAACAATAGCAATAATTCTTGTACTTCTTGTTTCTTTTCTTCTTCTTGGGAATATAAGAGCAAGTATAATCATTGCAGTTGCAATTCCGGTTTCTTTGATTATTTCCTTTATTTATCTGTATTTATCGGACAGCAGTTTGAATATTATCTCTCTTTCCGCGATTGCTATTGCGGTAGGGATGGTTGTAGATAATGCTGTTGTTGTTCTCGAGAATGTTTTCCGTCATCGTGAATCAGGCGAGACTCGTAAGGAAGCGGCTATATTCGGAGCGCAGGAGGTTTCCCAGGCAATACTTGCATCAACCATAACAACAATTGTCATATTTTTGCCTTTGATGCTTACAAGAGGTCTTGTAGCGGTTATGTTCAAAGAACTTGCAATCACAATGCCTTTGATGCTTACAGTGTCTTTTGTAACCGCTATTACTCTTGCACCTATGCTTTCGTCCAGATTCCTTAAAATGAAAAAAGAAGAAGATTTCTCTGATCGGTTCTTCGGTAGGCTGGAGTCCGGTTATTCCGGAATGTTAGACTGGGCTCTTTCACATAGAGGGAAGTTGTTAGGAATATTTATTCTTATCTTTATTATCGGGATGTTTCTTTTCAGGTTTGTTCCAATGGATTTCTTTCCCAATCCGGGTAGCGACCAGCTTCAGGCGAATATTGAACTTCCGATAGGAACTAGAGTGGAAAAAACGAACGAGATGGCAAAGAGAATCGAGGAGCTTATCTGGAAAGAAGTTCCCGAAACAAAAAGTATTACAGTTCAAGCAGGTGGTACGGGAGATATCTTTGGAGGGTCAAAGGGTTCTCACTGGATTACTATGTACCTTACAATCGGAGAAACGGAAAAGTCTAAATTTCAGATTGCGGATGAACTTAATGAAAAAGCAGGTGAAATTCCAGGGATAAAGAGAGTTAAATTTTCCGTTATGGGCGGCATGTTTGGCGGAGACGATGAGGGTGTTTTTGGAGGTGCTCCTATTGAGGTTGAAATAATCGGAGCCGATCTTGAGGCTGCGGATTCCTTGGCAGAAGTTTTTAGAGAGAAGCTTGTTGCTGTTGAAGGAATTTCTTCTGTTGAAATTTCGAGGAAAAAAGGCGGTAGGGAATTGTGGCTGGATCCGCGAGGTTCTGAGATGTATTCATATGGGTTTTCAGCTTATTCTGTTGGCTCCCAACTCAGAACCGCATTTTACGGTACGGAAGTTGGTAAATTCAGTGAAGAAGGGGTAGAATATCCCATTGTGGTAAGGTTAGATGATGCGAGCAGAAATTCCTTTGCTACCATAGATAATTTGCAGCTTGTAAGCCTGTATGGTATGCCTGTTCATATTTCTAATTTTCTTGAACCCGTAGAGAAGAGAGCTTCGCTTTCTGTTGAAAGAAAGAATAAAGAGAGGATGGTAAAATTGAAGATAAGTGTTTCCGCGCCTCTTGGAGTTGTAATGAAAGAGGTTGTGAAGATTGTTGATTCTTTCGTGATACCCAAAGGATTGACTATTAATTATGCCGGTCAGGTTGAGCAGCAGGGAGAGACTTTTAATAGTCTTATTTTTGCAATATTGCTTGGCATTATACTGGTTTACCTGGTAATGGCAGCACAGTTTGAATCTTTCTTTGATCCATTCATAATAATGTTCTCTATACCTTTTGCTTTCGTAGGAGTTTCTCTTGCTTACTGGGTTAGTTTTCAATCGATGAGCCTTATGGGTATGGTTGGAATTGCGATGCTTGTTGGTGTTGTTGTTAATAATGCTATCGTTATGATCGACTATTTTAATATCTTAAGAAAAAGAGGCATCGGGTTGATCGAGGCTGTCAAAACCGGAGCAAAAAGAAGACTAAGACCTATACTTATGACCACGGGTACTACAGTATTCGGACTCATGCCTCTTGCTCTTTCTACCGGTAGTGGTTCTACTTTGTGGAAGTCACTCGGTATTTCGGTTGTTGGTGGTATGATTGTTTCGTCCTTCATAACGCTGCTTTTAATTCCGACTTTATATACGATTTTTGAATCGAAGTTAAAAAGGAGATTGTCGAAATGAAACAGATCGAAGTTGTTATATTTATGGGTTTACAGGATCAGTTTCAAAATATCTTAGAGGAAGAAGAGGTCGATGAGTACTTTATAACACCCAAAGTTATAGGTAAACTGGCGGGAACTGATCCTAGACTGAATACACATGTCTGGCCCGGATACTTTGTGCATTATAAGTTCTGTCTGGATGAGGAAAAATTCGAAAGCTTTCGTAAGAAAATAGAAGAAAAAAAAGATGAATGGATTAAAGAAGGTTTTTTGCTTACGGTAAATGAAATAGAAGAAAGGTGCGGAGGTTGTTCATGATACTTCATATTTTACTCTCATTTACAGTGGGACTGGAAGGGGGGATGTTTGAGTTAAAAGGAGAGGATATCGTTTCTTCTTCTTTTGGACCTTCTTTTGGTGTTTTTTGTGATGTTAGTATAACTCCTAATTTGAGTTATAGCTTATCTTTCATAGGAGGAAAAGCTGAAGCTTTTAGTAATACTGTAGCCCGTGACTCATCGATGATGCCAATGGTGTTTGTCCGAGAATATTTTCAATATTTTAAAACTAATCTCTCTGTTAACTGGTTTCCGCTGCAAACTGCTTTTTCTCCATATCTGTCGGGGCGGTTGGGTTTAAGCCGATGGAAATTTGTAAGTGGAGGGGATGTTGCTATGAGTCTTAATGGCAATGATTTTGATGGCTTAAGCCTTTTTCTTGGAGGAGGTGCTGGTTTAAAAGTTGAAATAGCGGGTTTTATCGTCGCAGTAGAAGGTACTTCAGATTTTATCTTTTCTGAGAATAAAGATTGGCTTGAGGGTTTCGGAGGATACGATGATAATGAATGGACTATCGATGTAATGTTTAAATTAGGAAGGGAGTTTTAGATGTTGTTTTTATTATTGGGATTGTCTACTGGATATATTTCTGTTGATAAGGATTATACCGTTCATTTAGAAATGGATAAGCTAAATGAAAGAATAGAGCTTTCTCAGCTTTCTCACGCATTTAAGGAAGAAGAATGGGGCTGGAGTTGGTCTTTATTAGTTGTCGAAAACAATCTGGCATTGGGTGTAAAAATGCTAAAGGGGAACGAAATAGGAGATCTCGATTCACTTTTGCTGGATCTTTCCTTTGATACTAAGTTAGTGGAACTTGGTTATGCGGTTGGTTTTTCGCGTTTTATCTTTTACATAAGTGGTGGGGGTGGACAATCTTCAGTGGTCCTTAAGTCTGTTAAAGAAGCTGAAACGATTGATTTTCCGGGGTCTCTTTTGAATCCTGAAGGAAGTGTTAGCTATAAAGGTTCGTCTTTTGTCCTATCGGCAAGTGCCGGTGCTATGTTGGCTATTTCGGACTATTTGGGTCTTGGTGTTTCTGCCGGTTATGTGCACGGATTACGTACTCCGGAGATGGTTCTAGAGGGAATGGAGGATATAGAAATACAAAACGCTCCTGTGATGCCGCTTCATCAATGGTATGTGAAGTTTAGTATTACGATGGGGGATTTTGCGAATTTATAGGATAAGAGATTTAATTGATTATGTCAAGAAGTTTTGGGATATAGGATTTGGAATTTAGAATTACTATGTCAACCCCCTAATTTAATTATGCCGATTTCCGAGCTAATCTATTTCTAATCTTGTGCCTTTGAACCGCAGCCATATGTTTATCTTCATTGTATTTTTCTCTTCTCTTCCAT
>Ga0307430_1000753_pt1 | contig 26444 bp, 15 predicted proteins | sample SalMarWE160130MG_FD_202159 | JGI IMG/M metagenome (GOLD analysis project Ga0307430, IMG submission 202159) | Salt marsh sediment microbial communities from the Plum Island Ecosystem LTER, Massachusetts, United States - WE1603-130 | ecosystem: Environmental > Aquatic > Marine > Intertidal zone >...
GAGATGGAAGCGTTGAACTTGCACCGACGAAGAGTGTGTCCCAGATGGAATTATGTCATCAAGCCACGTTTGGCATTACCGTGATTGGGTTGTAAAAGTACGAAGTTGTTTTTGAACAGGTCCTTAGGAGCCTCCTCTACCTCCCTGGAGTCGCCCTCGTTGGCTACCATCGTCAGGGGGTTAAACTGATGCATGGCGGAGCCATCCCTTTTTTGCACGTGCAGGAGCTGCCTGATCAGCGCTTTGCCCTCTTCCGGCATGCTGACCAGGATACCCATGACGTCCTGGATGCTATCCCTAAAGCCGATGCCCCTGGCACCGAGGCCCAGTTGATAGAGCGAGAGATAGCGGGACCAATTCTTGGTGGTGTGGCATTGCCTGGGGTTATAGATGTTGAGCAGGCTGTTGACGCTGGCGCTGGGAGTCTCGACCTGCAGTTTGGACAGATAAGCATCCCAGAACGCAGCCACTTCCGCCAGCGCCCCCTCCACCTGTTCCGGATTCCGATAGCGCCTGATGCCAGGCAGTGCCTCCTCGACGCTGGCGTCCTGCCCCAGTTGCGTGATCAGTCTCGCGGTCTCGCCAGGTTGCAGAGTCCCCAGGTGATGGAGCAGCACGGCGATGTTATCCCCACGCAGGGCTTCGTAGTTGCTGAGTTCATCCCGCTGCAGACTGAGCGGGTTAGCCCAGGTGCCGTATTCATTGTCTCCCAGGAACTTCCGGCGATCTGACTCGAAGGAAGAGGCCGGGCGGTTCGAGGTGAAGTGGTTGATCTGGGTGTCCTTGTACATAAACGGGTATTGCGTCAGGATGACCAGAACGTCCTCGTCGCAGTGAGCCTTGCTCTGCATCGTTTGAGGCACCCAGTCCGCGTTGGTGAACTGCTTGAGAGCGTCTGGATGGGTGTACTCGACCACGGGGATCGCATCAACCTCCAGAGGCCGATCGGAGATGTTGGTAATTCGGATGTCGCGGATCACGCGGCTCTCTCCCAGCGGCACGAAAATCGTCACCTCCGTCCTGATCCTGTAGAACTCGGAGACGATGCAGGTGTAGCCCAGTCCGACGTGGCACTCGTAGAAGTCGTAGGGGTCCAGCGTGGGGACGAAGAAGGGAGAGAAGACTTTGTACTCGTCCCCCTGCTTGAAGCGGAGGTACAGCGTCTCCCCCTTGAACTCCGAACTGGGCAACTGGGGGATGTACTTGGTGATGCGGTTGTGGGCTGGGTCCCCCTTGCAAATCAGCGAACCGCCGGTATGATCCACAATCCCGCCAAAGGATAGTGTCCCAATGTAGTTGATCCATTTGACCGGCGTTTTCGGGTTGGTGATTACGTATTCCCGGGTTTCGTCATCAAAGTATCCATATCTCATAGAACGCACCTCAGTCTATCACAGCATTGGTGGTGATGACCCGACGATACCACCGGGCGCTGGTCTTCAATATGCGCCGCTGTGTCGGATAATCCACGTAGATCAGTCCGAAGCGTTTCGAGTAGCCATGCGCCCACTCAAAGTTGTCCAGGAGTGACCAGGCAAAATAACCGCGCAGTGGCACCCCCGCTGTGATGGCCCGCGCCGCTGCCGTCAGGTGTTCCTTGAAAAACGCCACACGCAACGGATCATCCACCTGTCCATCGGGACCGATCTGATCCAGGTAAGCTGCGCCATTCTCGGTGATGTAGAACACCGGAAAACGGTAGTCAAAATGCAACCGCCCCAGCAGCTCGTAGAGGCCCTCCGGGTAAACCTCCCATCCCATCTCGGTTCGCTCTGGGTTGGGAAAAACCGTGCGAGGGGCATTCTCAGCTTCGGGCACTGCATCGCTGCGCACGATACCGCGCATGTAGTAGTTCACTCCAAGAAAGTCAAGGGGGGTGGCTATCGCCTCCAGGTCACCCGCCTGCACAAAGTCCATAGGGCGTCCGCGGTACTGCACGATGTCGGCCGGATAGCCCCGCGCCGAGAGTGGATCGAGGAACCAGCGGTTGAGGATGCCATCCTGCCGCCAGGCCGCGGCCCGGTCGGCGGCGCTGGGAGAGGCAGGGGTCTGGCCACTCAAGTTCAGCGCGATCCCCACTTGCGCCCCCGGGCTGTTGCGGCGAATAACAGGGACCGCCCAACCGTGGGCCAACAACAGGTGGTGCGCGGCCGCCAGCGCCTCGTCGAGGTCAGAGTGCCCCGGGGCGTGCCGCCCCTCCAGATACCCGACCATCGCGCTGACGAACGGCTCGTTGAGCGTCATCCAGTGCTTCACGCGGTCCCCCAGAGTACGCGAGGCCACGTCTGCATACCCGACGAACGCCTCAGCGGTTGCACGAGCCGGCCAGCCGCCCTTGTCTTGTAATGCCTGGGGCAAGTCCCAGTGATAGAGGGTGACGAAAGGTGCGATGCTGGCCTCGAGCAGCGCATCCACCAGCCGGTCGTAGAAGTCAAGACTGGCTTGCTTGACGCGCCCCTGTCCTTCTGGCAGCAGGCGAGGCCATGAGATCGAAAAGCGGTAAGCCTGTAGCCCCAGTCTTCTCATCAGGGCCACGTCTTCCCGCCAGCGGTGGTAATGATCGCATGCCACATCGCCTGTGTCCTCTCCTTCAATTTTGCCAGGTGTGTGGGAAAAACGATCCCAGATGGATTCTCCTTTACCATCTTCATTCCACGCTCCCTCAATTTGATACGCGGCGGTGACTGCTCCCCAGATAAAGTTAGATGGGAAGGAAATCTCTGTTGTCATATCTACTCTCCCGCAGAATTCAACGTCTCCTTATACCTTTTGTCAAAAAGCTATGTCAAAACAACCTTAACACTCACGTCGGTCTGATCGGCCGGGGGCAGTGGGATGACGTTGCCTTCAATCGGCTCACCATTCACCGCGAGCGAAACGGTATTTCCCGCGCCAGCGCGTTCCACAGAGATGTGGTAGGTCGTGCCCCGGAAGACGCGCGTGGCCGCGAAGCCGGGCCAGTCGGCAGGAATGACCGGGGCGGTCTGCAGACCCTTGAAGGTGGGCCGGATGCCCAGGATCCACTGCGTGATGGCGATGTAGTTCCAGGCGGCCGTGCCAGTCAGCCAGGAGTTCTTGGCCTCGCCGTGGGTGGGGGCGTCGCGCCCAGCGATCATCTGGGCGTAGACGTAGGGCTCGCAGCGGTGCACCTCGCTGATGGCCTCCCGCGCCGACGGGTTGATGCGGAGGTAGTAGTCGTGTGCCTGGTCGCCGTGTCCAATTATGACTTCGGCGATCATGATCCACGGGTTGGTATGACAGAAAATGCCCGCGTTCTCTTTGTAGCCCGGCGGGTAAGACGAGATTTCGCCCAGGTGCAGGTAATACTGCGAATAGGCGGGCTGCTGGAGGATGATACCATGTGGCGTCGCCAGGCGCTCCTTCACGGCCGCCAGCGCCTCTTCCGCCTGTCCATCACAGAGACCGATGCCGGCCAGGATGCAGAAGCCCTGCGGTTCGATAAAGATTTGCCCTTCGTCACATTCATGTGAGCCAACCTTCCGGCTGAAATAGTCGTAGGCGCGAAGAAACCACTCACCGTCCCAGCCATGCTTGAGTACGGTGACTTCCATTGTCGCTGCCTCGTCGTGGTAAAGCTGTGCCTCGTCCGTAAGACCACGCTCTCGGGCCATGGACGCCATTTCCTCAGCAGCCAGCACAAACAGCCCAGCGATAAAGACCGATTCAGCCACCTTGCCATTCTTGCCGGTGATGGTCTGGAACGATTCGCCAGGCGCCTCGGAGAAGGTATTCAGGTTCAGACAATCGTTCCAGTCCGCACGACCGATGAGCGGCAGGCCGTGCGGCCCCAGCCGGTCCAGCGTGTAGCGCAGGCTGCGCTGCAGATGCTCGTAAAGGGGTTTCTCGGTGCCGGGCTGGTTCTCATACACCACCAGCTTATCCAGAATACTCCAATCGCCAGTTTCCTTCAGGTAGGCGGCCACGCTCAAAATCAACCAAAGCGGATCGTCGTTAAAGCTGCTGCCGATCTCATCGTTGCCACGCTTGGTGAGCGGCTGGTACTGGTGGTATGCGCCGCCTGTTTCCAGTTGCGTTGTGGCGAGATCCAAGATGCGCTCGCGGGCTCGTTCCGGAACCATGTGGACGAAGCCCAGCAGGTCCTGATTAGAGTCCCGGAAGCCCACACCGCGCCCAATACCGGATTCGAAGAGCGATGCTGAGCGCGACAGGTTGAAGGTGACCATACATTGGTAGGGGTTCCAGATGTTGACCATGCGGTCGGTGTGGACGTCCGGCGTTTCCACCTCGAAGATGCCCAGCAGGCGGTCCCAATAGGCGCATAGAGCCTCAAAGGCAGCGTCTACATTATCCTTGTTCAGATACTTGGCGATGATGGGCTTGACCGTTTGCTTGTTGATCGTCTGCGAGCCAGGGGGATCGAACTTCTGATCGCGAGGATTCTCGTGATAGCCCAGCAGAAAGATGACCTGACGGGTCTCGCCAGGCTCGAGAGCGAGCCTTATGTGGTGCGAGCCCATCGGCGCCCAGCCGTGGGCCTCGGAATCAAATGAGCGGCCGCGCTCGACCGCCGCCGGATTGTCCCAACCACGGTACGGCCCCAGAAACGCGCTACGCTGGGTGTCGAACCCGGCCAATTCCTCAGAACAGGCGAAGAAGGCAAAGTGATTCCGCCGCTCGCGGTATTCGGTCTTGTGGTAAATCACCCCATCTTCGATCTCCACCTCGCCCGTGCTGAAATTGCGTTGAAAGTTGGTGGCATCGTCCTGGGCGTCCCACAGACAGAACTCGATGCTGGAGAAAACCGAGAGGTTGGCAGGCTCCTCTCGCTGGTTCGTCAACGTCAATTGCCAGATTTCCAGGCTTTCACCCAATGGGACAAAGTACCGAGTTTGCGCTTCGATCCCCTTGTACGTGGAACCGATAATGGTGTAGCCTAACCCATGGCGACAGGTATAGCCTTCCAATTCGTGGCGGGTGGGTTGCCAAGAGGGAGACCAAAACTCTCCTGTGTCATTATCTCGCACATAAATATAGCGCCCGCCGCAATCAAGAGAGACGTTGTTGTAGCGGTAGCGCGTGATGCGCCGCAGGCGCGCATCCCGATAGAACGAATAGCCTCCGGCGGTGTTGGAAACGATGCCGAAGTAAGCCTCGCTCCCCAGGTAGTTGATCCAGGGTAGCGGGGTGTCGGGCTGCGTGATAACGTACTCATGATGTTGATCGTCAAAGTGTCCGTAACGCATAGATTCTCCTTAGCAAAGAGTTGTCACGTTGGCCCGCTAGCGTCCGCCCGCACAGTGGGTCCCAGCCGGCTGGGCAAGCACCAATTAGTACAACTGTCCAATCTTTCGCATGTCCCTTTGACACACACCTGCCCCACATGTATCTGATGGGTTCGGCGTACAACTTCTGCACCTATCATAGGAGTTTGCGGGTGCCAATCTATCTGCCCGGCAACCGGCGTCGTTGGATATCTCGCACCCCTGCCATAGCTGCTGGTATTTCGTTTAGGACACCTGCCCTGATACCCTGGCTTCGCTAATCAGCCCCGGCAAACAGTTCCGGGTGATACTGGCGAGCAAGCTCGACGTATTCTAGCACAACTCGCTTGCCGCGTCCAATCAGGCCGCTGATCTCCTCTGCCGCCATGCCCCGTTTCAGCAGCAGTTTCACGCGCTCGTAGTCCTTCAGGTAACGCTCCACGGCTTTCAGACTGTGCCCTGTCTCCCGGGCGACGTCGGGCGGTTCCAGCCCCTGCTCGTACAGCCGCACGATCTCCTTCTTGTGCGTCGGGCGGCTACCCTGATCCATCCGATAGCCCTTCATAGGCAGCAACTCGCCCGTTTCCTCCTCCCACTCCCGTACGTACTGCCGCGTGACCTCGTAGGATTTGTTCAGGATGACGCTCAACTCGGCGATGGTCAGCAACCCGCCTTGCTCCTCGGCCGCCTTCACCATCCGCGCCGCTCGTCTCTTGTCCCGTGTCTTGGCTACCGTGTGGGTCTTGCCTCGCGGTGTCTTCCCCTCGGTGCGGGACCGCAGGTCGGCCCGGGTCACGAAGGGCAACTTTACCCTCACCGTCTTGTACTCCTCGGTGCGCTTCCCAGGCTCCGCCTTCTTCCCCTCGTCCGCCGTGCACGTCCAGACCAGAGCACCGCTCCCCACTTGCTCCAGCGGCGGGTAGAACTCCTCCATCAGCCTCACCACGTCCTCGACCAGCAGTTGCAGGATGCGCCTCCCGCCCAGCAGCCCGTACTCCGTCTCCAGGAGATGCATCAATGCGCTCTCAAACGTCCGTTTTTCGATGCTGGCACACGGATTCACCCGGCTCATTCCTTCACCTCCCCCTTTTTTTCTCCCTCGCAGGAAGGTTTCTGCCGGGCACTCACCCGCGCCAACTCTTCTTCCAGCTTCTCTCGCCGGTGCGGCTCCGCCAGCGCCGCCTCGTACACCTCCAGGTACTCCTTCACCAACCGCGCTGACGCCTGGGTCAGAAACGCGATCTCTTCCACTGGCGTCCCCTGCTGGTGCAGCACTACGATCCGCAAGAACGTGCTCACGTACCGCTTGATCGCCTGCGGCGAGTGGTGCATCCACCGCGCGATCTCGTCGTACCCCTCCCGGTCTAACCACAACTCGATGATCCTGACCTTGTGTGTCTGCCCGCGCCCAACTCCTTTCACAAACCCACGTGTCTGTATCAGGTGGCCCTCTTTTTTCAAAACCTGCACGTCCCGGCGAATCGTCCGCGCAGTCGCACCCAACGCCCGCGCCAGGTCCTCCTGGGTCAGTATCCCACCCTGTTCCAGCGCTTCCTCCGTCAACCGCAGAATTCTTCCCTGCCGCAGCCCCTCCGCCTTTTCTCGCCCTCTGATTCCCGCATCTTCCGCGCCCGCGTCCACCGTCAGCGTCACCTCTACCTTGTCCGTCTCCTCCAACGGTGGCCCAGACGGGGCTTTCAGGCCGGTCACCACCAGACGCACCTGGCCGGGCCGCACCGCCGACGACGGCACGCCTCCAACCAACGTCTCTTTCGCTGTGCTCAGCAATTCACGGGAAACGCGGAGGGAAAAGTTGAATTCTCGTCGTAGTACGTGCAGAAAAGCGGCTTCTGGCGTCTTGACTGCCAGGCGATCTAACGTGGTTGCTTTTGACATTTGTCCGTCCTCCTTTGGGGTTGTCCCCTATTCTACTCTGGAGGGCATACCGGACAAGTGTCCTAATTTCCAGTGAATCAAAAGAAGGCTCAACCACGATCAGTACGCTGTCTATACTCGTCTCAACACCTCTGCCAAAATGCTCTACGCCTGCCTCTGTATCAATGACAGCCACCTCACTATCCTGCAAGTGGAATCTCTTTAAGAATTCGCGGCTTAGCACTCCCATGGGACAGGCGCTGGCACAAACGAAAATGGAGGAGGAAGAGATAGGAAAGGTTACAGCCCTACCGCGAACGCAGGATGCCCCTGGCGGACGGTGATGCGGCCTGACCCAGGTGTGGTGAACGCGCCGATGTGTGCTGCCTCGACCACGCCACGCGCCGCCAGCACCGCCAGCAGTGCGTCCAGCCGCTCCTGCGGCACGGCGATGAGCAGCCCGCCGGAGGTCTGCGCGTCGGCCAGGACGGGTTCCACGTTTTCGGAGTCGGCGTCTTGAACCGCTGACGACGCTGAAGGCGCGCTGAAATCGCTGAGTTGTGGTTCAGTGGCCTCAGCGTCGCTCAGCGCGTTCAACGGTTCTGAGGACGCGGCGGCAGTGGAGAACAGCGGATGGGCAGGATTTAGCGGATCGTTGGGCTGGCCGTCGAGAGAATCCGCTTGAATCCCGCTGATCCGCGTTCTTGGCGCGGCAGTGGTGGGCCTGTCCTGAGCGTAGCCGATGGGTGCGCCGGGCACCAGGGTCAGCGCCAACAGTGCTGTCATCGTCAAACTGAATACCTTTGTACGTGTCACAGGGATTTCCCTGGAGCGGTAGCATCTGGCAAGTATTCCATGTGGACACCGGCTGCTTTGACGTCGTGAGAACTGCCATATCTGGCCGATTCCCGGTGAAATCTCGGCCAGGAGCCTATATCTGGGGGTTCTCTGCCGACGAGGTCACCAGGAATACTTGCCAATTTGGAGGCCCCGAAAGCCTCCCAGGGAAATCGGTGTGACAGGTGTCCTAAACGAAAATTGCTGGATCATCGGCACCGGAATGCCGAGAGCCAGCAGGTGACGTTCAGCGTGTTCAGCGGTTTTCAGCGCTGTCAGCGGTGCGGGGACGGTGCGGGGGGCGGTGGCGGGCGCAGGGATCGAACCGCTGAATCCGCTGCGGTGCGCTGAGAGCGCTGATGTGACATTCAACGTGTTCGGCGCGTTCAGCGGTTTTCAGCGCTGTCAGTGGTGCGAGGACGGCGCGGACGGGGTTGGATTCCGATTCCAGGCGCGGGCGACCGTTTCCAGACAGGCGATGATCTCATCCGGCTTAGTTGGATGCTGTCCTGTCCAGCCCCTCCAGAAACTCCTGCACCTCCGGGATGCCCAGCAGTTTGACTTTGAAGAACTCATTGACCAACTGCTCAGTCTTGGCCCGTGAATCCGCGATCAACGTATCCCAGTCCTCGCCCAGGTCCACCCGGCCGGTGATATCGTCCCGCAGGCGGATTAGAGCCATCACGATCTCCGTCTCCAGCGGGCCCTCGCAGACCTCGACCACGTTGCGGATCAGTTCGTCGGTCTGCTGCACCAACGTCTCGCGGTCAATCGTCGAACCGGGCCTGGCCGCGTCGTCCATCGTATCCAACAGCGACCAGACTTGATAGAGGAGAGCGGCGGGCTCGTCGAACAGTTCGCGGATCAGCGCGGCGGCCTGGTGACGGCCGGTCAGCCGGAAGATGTTGTACATCCGCTTGGCCGCCTTGCCGTAGTTGATGTGCTTGTGGGTGTACTTGTAGACCTCGCCGGTGATCTGTTGCACGTACTCGTCCAGTGCCTGGGGCGAGACGTGCTGAGCCAGTTTGGTGAACAGCGGCACCGACTCCGCCTCCAGGTAGACCTCCTGGAAGTAGGGGTCAATGAAGCCGTCCAGGGGTATGATTGAGCCGTCGGGCGCTTCCCAGGTCACGTCGAGCATGTTGCTGGCGTTGACGACGCGTCCCTTCTCCGGCTCGGCGATAACCCAGTCCATCTTGCACCAGCCGGGGTCCAGGCATCCGTACTCCCACTCCGCCTCCCACGGCTCGCCCGAGGCGCGGAAGACGCGCATCTGGCTCGCTTTCACCTCGTCGGGGCTCCAGGAGACAGGAGAGCCGGCCTTGATGCGCTCACCGTCTTTGACCACGTCGGTCTTCCAGGTACCGAACTTGACCTCGATCAGTTGATAGCCGGGGCCCTCAAACTTGTCCAGCGCCTTGTCGCGCATCAGGTCGGCCAGGACGTGGCAGGCCTCCTCCCGCGTCTCCGCCTTGATGTTGACGCGCTCGAAATAGTCGCAGTCGCCGGGGTAGAGTTGGATCATGCCCTGGGCTGCGCTCCCGGCCAGGCTGATGGCGGTCTCAACGTTGGGCAGGTCGGGCAGTTGGACGACATCGGCGATGCGGCGGTAACGGTCGAGAGTGGCCTTGTCGAAGTCGAGCAGCGTGATCTCGTGGCCGTAGATGCCAGCATCCGCATCCATTTCCCACTCCATCGTGCCAGACGCAGCCATCGCTGTCAACCAGTGGGCGACATCGGTCTCATCCACCTCGACTCCCAGCGACTTGGCTGTCTTGATGATTTGCTCTACTTCTTGTTGGGCATCTGCCGGGCTTTTTTCGTCTGTCATCTTCCACCTCCGTGTGTAGGGAATGTACCTGCTCACTGCCTTCATTTCGGTTGGACGTCCGGCTTCAGCCGGAGAGTCCCCGCTGAAGCGGGGCGTCCGTTCCTTATTGCTTCGCCGCCCTGCTGCCTATAAAGGGTCTCAAGGTGTTGCGTATAACCGCGCCACGATGGGCAGATAGATGGTGAACGGCTCTCTATCTTCGATCACCAGATCGTAATCAGTGTGGCAACCAGTCAGCCCGGCATGGTTGGTGGTGCGCACATAGTAGACGCCATTGGCTGGAGCCAGCCAGACGATGCGCGAGGAGTAGCCTGCCATTCCCTCATAGTCATCGTTAGCCGCCAGCAGGGTGTGACCGTTGGTGTCAAAGAGGGCCAGGAAGGTATTGGCCCGCTGCCCCCAAGAGTAGGTGGTGATGGTGTAGACAGTGTTGGCCCTGGCTGTGAATTTGACCCAGTCGGTGGCGTCATCACAGAATTGGTGCGCCTGGCTTGTGCCGACGATAAACGTTACGGCTTGAGCGGTGGTGTCATCCTCCTCGTAGATGTCGGCGTCACAGGTCCCTATGTCGCCAAAATCCACCTGGTAGCGGTCGCCTAAGGTCACGTCCACGTGCACCTCGTTGGATGTGGTGGAGGCGTAGCCGTCAGGATCGGTCTCGACGACGGTGTGGGGACCCGCCACCATGGTGGAGAGGGTATAACCGCCATAGGGGCCGGTAGTGACAGCAGCATCCTCATCCAGTGTGACAGTCGCGCCGGGGATACCCGTCTCGCTCCCGCCCTGCACCCCGTTGCCATCGGCGTCGTTGAACACAGTGCCGTAGATGGAGGCAAAGCCGGAATTGGTGGGCGTGTCGCCAAACTCCACCCGGTAGCCGTTGCCCAGAGTCACGTCCAGGTGCACCTCGTTAGGTGTGGTGGAGGAGTGGCCATTGGGGTCGGTCTCGAGGACGATGTGCGCGCCCGGCACCGTGGTGGAGAAGACGTAGTTGCCGTTGGGACCGGTGGTGCTTGTGATGGCCCCGTCCAGCGTGACGAGCACGCCAGGGATGCCTAACTCGCCCGCGTCCCGCACCCCGTCGCCGTCGGCGTCGTTGAACACGGTGCCATAGACGGAGGCAAAGCCGGAACTGGTGAGCATGTCGCCAAAATCCACCTGGTAGTTGTTGCCTGGGGTCACATCCACGTGCACCTCGTTGGGCGTGGTGGAGAAGTAGCTGGGTGGGTCGGCCGGGCTCCCGATGATGGGGTCAAAGTCGAATGTGTTGGGCATGTCGCCAGAGTCCCCGTATTTCCCGTTGGACATGATGGGGGGGTAGAAAGTAGGGTCGGTCTCGACGACGGTGTGCACGCCCGGCACCGGGGTGGAGAAGGTATAGTTGCCGTTGAGAGCAGTGGTGGTCGTGATGACCCCATCCAGCGTGATGAGCACGCCAGGGATGCCCAACTCGCCCGCGTCTCGCACCCCGTCACCGTTGGTGTCCTCAAACACCGTGCCGTAGATAGTAGCAAAGTTGGAGGCGGTTGTCGCCACCTCGACCTGGTTCGACGGAATCCACTCGCGGAAGTACGCTGCGCTCTCTGTACTGGTAATATGGGCTATGTTCTGGATGGTGGTGTTGGGCGGCAGAGTGGGATTCACCTGCACCGCAAAGCCGACTGTCACCAACGTGCTGGCGGGCACTTCAGCGTCGCGCCAGCGGATGTGGGTGACCGGTGTGATGGGCAGTGTGGTGATCCAGGTAGCGCCGTTGTCCCAGGAGTACTCGATTTGGTCGCCGCCATACGGTGTGCCAGAGATAAGGCTGGTGTGAGCCGGTATCGGCTCGCGCACGTAGACTTCTGTCTGGTTGGTCGTCTCCGAGGCGTTCTCGTAGGTCAGGGTGTACGAGATCACGCCGCCCGGCGTCACCAATGCCTGCTCCGCCGCCTTGCTGATCAGCAGATCGGAGATGCGGGTGACCGCCAGGTTGGACTCGCGGGGGATGTCCAGGTACTGGTCGAGCGTGGCTGAGTTCAGGATCAGCGAGCCAGACGGGAGGTCGCCATCGAGTCGTACGCTGTAGCGGATCCAGCCTTCCTCACCAGCGGCGATGGCGCCAGGGATAGTGCCGGGGGTGATAACCAGCGTGGGCGCGATGTAAGCGCCCTGATCGTCTCCAGCGGCATCGCTCAGCGTGACCCACTCGTCGCCCGTGTTGATAGCCAGGCTGCCGGTTACGTAGGTGCTGGAGACCGGGATAGTGTCCTGGATCGTGACTCCTGTGGCCTGCGCCCCACCGACGTTCTTGTAGGATAGGGTATAGGTGATCACCAGCCCTTGCACAGCGGCGGTGGGCCCCGACTTGGTGAACTCGACGTCGGGCGCCAGCACAGTGGTGCGCGCCACGTTGCTGCCCGCCTCTGCCGCCTGGTTGCCCTTGATATACCCCACGTTCTTGATGACGGTGCCGTCCTCCACAAAGTCATTCACCATCACGGTAAAGGTTGCAATGCCGCTGGTTCCTGGTGCAAGCGCACCCAGCGTCCAGCTGATGGTGCCGCTGGCTCCGTCGTAGATGCCCCCATCAGATGCGAACTGGAAGGTGGTGTACCGGATAGGCACTACGTCACGCAACACTACGTTGGTGATGGTGGTAGAATCGCTGACATTGGCGTAGGAGAGGGTATAGACCAACGTATCGCCGATCTCGGTCTCTGTGCTGCTGACCGACTTGACCAGGTTGAGAGGGCTGATGTAGACAGTGGCCTCGTCACTGGGGTTAAAGAGCGTATCAGAGTACTCGTGCTCGCCGACCGCCTCGCCCCGGTTGACGCTGGCGGTCACGCCGTCAGGGTTGGTGATCTGGGCCTGGAAGGTGAGGGTCAGGCTCTGGCTGGCGTCCAGGCTGGTTGAGAGGTCCCAATAGAGAATCCGATCATTGATCGTGGGTTCCGGGTTTACCGTGTTGCCGTTGGGATAGATGACGTGGGTACTGTTCGGCACGTAAGTCCAACCAATCGGCAGGGTGTCGGTGATGTCCACGTTGACCAGGGGTGCGTTGTAGGCCTGAGTCAGCAGTGTGAAGGTCACGGCTCCGCCGGCGGCCGGCAGGGTGGTCGGGCTGGCTGTCTTGTCCAACGTCAGCACCGGGTCCAGCCAGCGCTGGAGCAGGGGCATTGTGGTGAGGCCCAGGTCCAGGTAGGGGGGATGGGGAGTAGCCGTGCGCGGGTCCTCCCCCCAGGCGATGGCGAACTCGCCCGTAGCCCAGATGTGCATGCCGGTGTTGTCGTTGTCGGCGTCAAAGATGCGCTGCTGCTCCAATACGTCGAGGGTAAAGGTCTTATCCACGACGCCGTCCAGCCCGCCAGGGCCCTTGTTAAAGTCCACGTAAAGAGTGGTGCCGTCGGCCAGCGGTGTGATCCATACCGGTGATCCGTTGTTTTGGGGAGGAGTGTTGTAGTCCCCGGGTGCCCAGGAGATGTAGTAGTCCCGGGTGAGGTATTTGGCGGGGATGCCAAAAAAGCCCCAGTCGTAGGTGATGTCCGAGGTGTCGGCGCAGACGACGACGCCAAAGGCTCCATCGGAGGAGGTAAAGCGCGCCGCCGAGTCCGCGGGCACGTATGAGCCTCCCCTCTTCTGGGAGTAGGGCACCGTCGCGCTGATGTAGGTCGTGGGGCTGATGACGAAACTGGTTTGTGTCTCAATGTCATAGGCGTTGACTGTGATTGGGAAGTCGTTGGGGTTGGAGAGATAGATTTCGGTCTCGTCGCCAGTGTCCCCGCTGGGCACGGGCACGACATAGTCCGTCCCCCACAACCGGTCGGGCAGAACGATCAGGAAGCGGCCCTGAAGCCCTGTGTTGGGGCCCGAGCCGGGACTATCTGCACCGGCCACCAGCCCCACCTGGACTGGCTTGTTGGAGCGGATGGCGGTGCCAGCGTTGATGGTGATGGGGGGAACCGAGGTGGAGTTGATGTAACCCATGCTGAAATAGGTCTGTCCCCGGTCGAGGGTCAGGTTGACCACATTCCCTGCGCCGTTGTCAATCAAGACGGTGGTGTTGTCATCAAAGGCTCCCAATTGGAGGTAGACGTTACGAAAGTCACCATAGGTACCAGTATCACCGCCGCCAAAATCATACAGGTCCTCGCCGATGGGCAGGCGGTAGGAGTAGGAGTCGGCGTAGGCTTGCCGGGAGTAGACCTCCCACGCGCCGCCGGCCCAGGATGTGTTATACGGCCACATGGCGTGGGTCAGGGCCACCGGGCCGCCGCTAGAGACGATGCGGTCGCCGCCGTCGTAGCGGATGTAAGCCCGGTCGCGGGTGGGGGAGACGGGCACGGAAGCGGTAATGACCGTGGGTCCGCCAATGCCCTGGGTACTGGTCAGGTTGATGTCATCGCCAGCGAGCAGGATATCGCTCCCTGTTCCTCCGTCGCTCGTGTCGCCGTCGCCATAGACCTCGGTGGTGGGCTGAACGGGGTTGAGCAGGTCGGCCTCGTAGCCGTCCTCCCAGTGGTCGTAGTAAACTACCTGGTAGTCGGCGGTAGCCACCAGGCTGACGGTTGAACAGATCTGGCCGGGTATGTTGCTATCGTCACCATCGTAGATGGCACGAAATGCCCGCCAGATGTGCTCCTCGTAGCCCAGGACGTAGTACTCCTGGTAGCCAGTAGGCTGGGCGGCGGCTGGCGTGGGGATAAAGAACGAGAACAGTACCGCTACATATACAAATAGGAAGGCGGGTCGTCTTTCCTGCCCGACGAGATGTGCGTGTTGCTTGTGCCTGAACATCACCCTCCCCATATCTCCCCCTTACTCATCTTTTGGAATTGGGAAGGTGTTCCAAACCCGATTCTGACACTTATCCTTCATTGTAGCACTAGTCGCAAGAAAGGCAACTGTATTCTCCTACCTTATTCTCCTACCTCAAGAAGCAACACTTTAGTTTGGCGAGCAGATGTCTGCGAGGGCGGCACAAGTGGACAGCCACATAATGCTATTATACCCCATTTCTGTCGGGCCAAGGTAAGAGAGTCCATAAAATCGCGTTAAAAAAAGCATATAAACACCTGATTTCCCAGAAGCCGCCCTCGCGCCGTCAGCCGCGCCGCGTGCCCGTCCCACTCCAGTAGTCCCACGTCCTGCAACTGGGCCAGTTCTTCCCCGAAGGCTACCTCCAGCCCTGCGCCGAAGCGGGCGCGAAAACGGGCGTCGTTCACTCCCTCCGCCAGCCGCAGCCCCAGCATCATCGTCTCCCCCATCTCCAGCCGCCGGTCAATCGTTTCCATCTCGGCCACTGGTGTGCCGCCCTGCTCCAGCGCCGCGATGTACTCCCGTGGATGACGCACGTTGGCCCAGCGGTGCCTATCCAGCCAGGAATGTGCCCCCGCCCCCACTCCCAACCACGGCTCGTTGCGCCAGTAGGTCAGATTGTGCCGGCACACAGACGGACAGATGTCCCCACTGCGTGCTTTTGGTTTCAGATTCCACAGCTCGGGTTCGGGCCACCACTTTTGAGATCTTGGATTTTGGATTTGGGATTTGCGGTTCGCTCTCGCCCAATTCGAGATCTCGTAGTGAAAGAACCCTTCCGCCGCCAGCACCTCCTCCGCCAGTTCGTACATCTCCGCCGCCAGGTCTTCATCGGGCGCTTGCAACTCGCCCCTCGCAATTCGTCTCTCCAACGGTGTTCCTTCCTCCACCGAGAGCGCGTAGAGAGAGAGGTGCTCGGGTTCCAGGCCAGGTTCCAGGGCCGCCTCCAGCGTCTCCTGCCAGCGGGCCAGCGTCTGCCCCGGCAGGCTGAAGATGAAGTCCAGGTTCAGGTTGTCGAAGCCCGCGGCTCGCGCGGCCTCCACTGTCTCCACCGCCTGCGCCCAGGTGTGGGTGCGGCCCAGGAGGCGGAGTTCGTCGTCGTGGGCTGACTGGACCCCCAGGCTGAGCCGGTTGACGCCCAGTTCCTGCAGGCCGCGCAGTTCCTCGGGGTTCACTGTGCCTGGGTTGGCCTCCAGCGTGACTTCGGCATCCCGTGGAACGTGAAATGTGAAACGTAAGGCGTGAAAGAGTTCCGACAGGAGATCGGGGGGCAGGAAGGAAGGCGTTCCGCCGCCGAAGTAGATCGTCGGTACGATTGGATGTCCCAATTGCTCGCCAGCGGCCTCGATCTCCCGGCACACCGCCGCCACGTAGGCCGGGATCAGTGTCTCCAGCCCGGCGTAGGTGTTGAAGTCGCAGTAGGCGCACCGCGCCCGGCAGAATGGGATATGGACGTACAGTGCCACGTGTAAGGAAGTTTCGGGTTTCATGTTTCTGGTTTAATGTATCACACTTCGACCAGTCCGTCAACCCCGGCCTGTGGGAGCCTATCCTCAGGCGTCCAGCACCGGGTCGTCGGCGCTGGACAAACTGGCTTCTTGGTGGCATAATCAGCTCCGCTGTAGCCAAGACTTTTATGCACCGGGACGTGACAATGTCTGAACAGAAATACGACGTGATCATTGTGGGAGCGGGACCGGCTGGTATCTTCGCTGCGCTCGAACTGAGCCGCAGGTCTGACCTGCGCGTGGCGATTTTCGACAAAGGTCCCCCCATTGAGGAGCGGCATTGCCCTGCGCGCGAGGGCAAGGACTGCGCGCATTGCCAGCCCTGTGCGATCATGACTGGCTGGGGTGGGGCAGGGGCTTTCAGCGATGGCAAATTGACACTCTCGCCGGCCTCCGGCGGGCACCTGGGTGAGTTACTGGGCGAGCAACAAGCGCAAGCGTTGATTGACGAAGTGGACAGCGTATACGTAGAATACGGGGCCAGTAAGAACGTCTACGGCGGGCATACCAACGGATACAAGTCGTTGGAGAGAATGTTGGCTGGACTGCGTCTCGTCTCGGTTCCTATCCGTCACATGGGCACGGAGCACAGTGCCGAGATCCTGGGACGTATGTACGAAGACCTGGTGGAGCGGGGGGTTCACGTCAGGATGCGCACGCCGGTGGCAAGGGTGCTGGCCGACGATGGGGCCGCCGTCGGCATCGAGACGGAGCGCGGAGAGGTGATCGAAGCGCCGCGAGTGGTCATAGCGCCGGGACGGGAGGGGGCCGAATGGCTCAAACGCATCGCTGGTGAGTTGGGGCTTGCGTTGACCTGTAACCCCGTGGATCTGGGTGTGCGAGTCGAACTGCCGGCAAAGGTAGTGGAGCCCCTCACCCACCTGCTCTACGAGTTCAAGTTCCTGTACTACTCACGTGCCTTCGATGACCTGGTGCGCACCTTCTGCGTTTGCCCCTACGGTGAGGTCACGCTGGAGCACGCGGGCAACGTGGTCACGGTCAACGGCCACTCCTACGCCGACCGCAAGACAGCCAACACCAACTTTGCCCTGCTGGTGAGCAAAAACTTCACCGAGCCGTTCGACGACCCGGTGGCCTACGGCCAATCCATCGCCCGGCTGGCGAATCTCTTGAGCGGCGGCGTGCTGGTGCAACGGCTGGGCGACCTGGAGGCTGGCCGCCGCACCAACGAACAGCGGCTGAGCCGTTCGCTCGTCAACCCCACGCTCAAGAGCGCCACACCGGGAGACCTGGGATTGGTACTGCCCTATCGCCACGTCGTCAACATCCTGGAGATGCTGCACGCGCTGGATCAGGTGACACCGGGCGTGTGCTCGCGTCACACGCTGCTCTACGGGGTCGAGGTCAAGTTCTACTCCAACCGCCTCAGACTGACGCTGGAGTTGGAGACGGAGGTAGACGGGCTGTACGCTTGCGGCGATGGAGCGGGCATCACGCGTGGGCTGGTGCAGGCTTCGGCCTCGGGCTTAATGGCGGCGCGGGCGATACTAAGAAACTGACTCCTCACTCACTTGGGACTTATCATTCCCCGGTCGCTTACAAACCAGGTCAGACCAGCCAGCGCTGCCCAACAGACGAGGCGCACCGCGCCCATCGCGATGTAGAAAGGCAACTTGCGCGGGCGGCTCTGAAGGTAGCCGGAGATGAACATCTGGGGCAGGCACCAGCCCGCGTTGGCCAAAGGCACAACCAGCCCGATCAGAAAACTCGACCGGGTGAGTTCGCTGACGAACCAGGTCAGCATCAGCGCCGGGTCAATCAGAGCCTGGCTGAACCCCAAGAGCGCGCCGCTCAGCACACCCAGGACGAAACTGCGGCGCACCCTGCTTCCCTGCCCCCCCGCTCCTCTGCCCATCCGCTCTCCTGCCCCCCATTGTACCCCACCAACCCGCAACCCGCGATTGACAGAAATCCACGCTTAACGTATAGTATTACCCGGCAACATTTGCGTTGTCCGCGAGAATCATGATCTGCTACTTGCAAACTTGCGGCTTGGCCGCGCTATGATACTGCTGTTTGTTGCACTATGGAGATTTGCCTATGGAGATTGGAACCGTCCGTCAAGTAGATATTGACAACGAGATGCAGGTGGCGTACCTGGACTACGCGATGAGCGTCATCGTCGCGCGCGCCCTGCCCGACGCTCGCGACGGCCTCAAGCCGGTTCAGCGCCGCATCCTCTACGCGATGCACGGCCTGGGACTGCGGCCCGATACCCCGTACAAGAAATCGGCTCGCATCGTCGGCGAGGTACTGGGCAAGTATCACCCTCATGGCGATGTAGCGGTGTACGAGGCGATGGCGCGAATGGCCCAGGATTTCAGCCTGCGCTGTCCGCTCGTGGATGGGCAGGGGAACTTCGGCTCGGTGGACGGCGACAGCCCCGCTGCGATGCGTTACACCGAGGCTCGCCTGGCCTCCATCGCTACCGAATTCCTGACCGACCTGGACAAGGACACGGTGGACTTCGCTCCCAACTTCGACGGCACCCTTCAAGAACCCACCGTATTGCCCGCTGCCATCCCCAACCTGCTGGTCAACGGCGCTTCCGGCATCGCCGTGGGGATGTCCACCTCCATCCCACCTCACAACCTGGGCGAGGTGTGCGACGCGCTGATCTACATGCTCGACCATTGGCGCAGACTGGATGATGTCACCGTCGAGGATCTGATGCGCTTCATCCAGGGACCGGATTTCCCCACCGGCGGCGTGATCTATCGGCGGATGGAGGAAGGCGGCGATGACGTCATCGCCCACGCCTACGGACAGGGGCGGGGCAAGATCACGGTGCGTGCCCGCGCCCACGTCGAGGAGATGAGCCGCTCCCGCCACCGCATTGTCGTCACCGAACTTCCCTACCAGGTCAACAAGAGCGGCCTCATTGAGCGCATCGCCCACTTGGTGCGCGACGGTCGCATCGAGGGTATCACCGACCTGCGCGACGAATCGGATCGGCGGGGCATGCGGCTGGTGATCGAACTCACCCGCACCGTCGAGCCGCAGAAGGTGATCGCGGATCTCTTCCGGCGTACTCCGATGGAGAGCACCTTCAGCCTGATCATGCTGGCGCTGGTGGGTGGCGAGCCGCGCCTGCTGACGCTCAAGAAGGCGCTGCTTACCTACCTGGAGCACCGGCAGGTGGTCGTCACCCGCCGCAGCCAGTGCGAACTGGCCCGTGCCAGGGAGCGCGCTCACATCTTGGAGGGTTTACTCACCGCGCTCGACAATCTGGACGAGGTGATCGCCACCATCCGTCGTTCCCGCACCACCGACACCGCGCATAAGAACCTGCGCCGCAAGTTCAAACTCAGCCAGGCCCAGGCCCAGGCGATCCTTGACATGCCGCTCAAGCGGTTGGCCGCCCTGGAGCGACGCAAGATCCAGGACGAGTACGAGGAAAAGAAACGGTTGATCAAGTACTTTGAAGGATTGTTGCGCAGTCCGAAAAAAATCCGCACCGTTGTGCGCGACGAACTTTTGACCATCAAGAAGCGCTACGCCAGTGCCCGCCGCACACAGGTGCTGGACACGGGCAAGGTGCAGCTGACCGCCGCGGACCTGATCCCCGACCAGCCGGTGTGGGTAGCCGTGACCCGGGGCGGGCTGGTGGCTCGCATGCCGGGCGAAGGCACATCTCCACGGGTACCATCCCGTCCTCAGGACGCGCCAGTCGCTGTGTTGACTGCCTCCACCCGGGATACGCTCTATCTTTTCACCGCTGGCGGCGAAGCCGTCGCCGTCCCTGTCCACCAATTGCCGGAGGGGGTAGCCTGGGAGGGCGCGGGCACGCACTACGCCGACCTGACGCCGCTGACGCGCCGCGATACCGTCGTGGCCGCGCTGGCGCTTCCCCCATCACTATCGGAGGGCTATCTGTTCCTCGCCACGCGGCGCGGGGTTGTCAAACGGGTGGCGTTGGCCGATTTGCCCGGGGTGAGCAGCGAATCGTTCGTCGTCATCGGGGTGGAGCCAGCAGACGCGCTTGGTCGGGCAGCGCTCACGACGGGAGGGGACCAGGTGCTCCTGGTCGCCGCCGCTGGTCGGGCCATCCGTTTCAAGGAAGAGGAAGTGCGGCCGATGGGACTATCTGCTGGGGGCGTAAAGGGCATCAAGTTGAGCGGCGCGGAGGACCGGGTGGTGGCGTTGGCTGTCGCGCGGGCGCGTTCCGACCTTTTCATCGTCGCCAGCGACGGCAAGGCAAAGCGCACGCCCCTGTCCGAATACCCCACCCAGGGCCGCTACGGACAAGGGGTGCTCACTGCGCGTCTCACCGCGACCAGTGCGGGTCTGGCAGGGGGTTGTGTGCTGCAAGCCCGCGATCCGGTGGTGTTGATCACTAAGAAGGGGGCGGTGAGAACTATCCTTGCCAAGAACGCGCCCCGCAAAGGCCGAGCCACGTTGGGCCAGAAAATCATCGCATTGCGGAAACAGGACGTCGTGGTAGACGCCTTTGTGTTACTTCTCCTGACGAATACCGAATAGCGAATGAGGAGGATTCAGGATGGTTTATCAAGACATCTGGGCGATCTGCACAAAGTGTGGCAAGCAATTTGTCTTCAGGATTGAGGACCAGCGCCGGCAGGCAAAGCGGGGCGAGGAGATCACACCGCCGGAGTTATGCCCCTCATGCCGGGCTCCAGCCCGTGCAGAACAGAGCCCGAGGCCACGGAGTGAGTCCTGGTCGAGACCGGCGGCGGAGCAGAGGCCGGGGTCAGCGGTGGTACTCGGACCCGGCCCCCACGAGGGCAGCGTTAAGTGGTACAATCAGGAGAAAGGCTATGGCTTCATCGTCCACCCCAGTGGTGAGGAGCTTTTCTTTCACTGCACCGGCATCGCGCCGGGGGAGAGACCATACTTTCCCGACGGCACGCGGGTGACCTACCTTGTCGAGCAAACTGCGAAGGGGCCCCAGGCGGTGGATGTGGAACGGATGGACGTGGAGAAGAACGCGTTAGACTCTTGATCGCAGGTGCGGGGCCGGGTGCGAGATGTTGACGGTCACGCCGTTATGCCGCGCCTGATCCTGTGCCAGTAGCAATGCCTGTGCCCTGGCTGCCTTACCGACGTTGTAGGAGTAAGCCGGCGGCAGTTTCGTCGGATGCAGAATAATACCAACGACTGCCCCGGTATCTGCGAAATGCGAAGTTCGCGCCAGCGAATTTAGGCTGAGGGTCGGCTTGGCTTCATTCGACTAGACGCTGTTGCCACCGTGTTGTCCGTATTGCAGTCACGACGGCCATGATCAGGTAGTAACCCATGGTGACCAGCAACAGGACTATATAAATGATACCAGACATATTGGCTGGTTCAATGGAACTCAGCATCCAGAAGAAGCCGCCCAGCAGGAGGGTCAATATGCCAGTGGAGAGTACGTCGAACACCGATTCGAACGCGTCTCCATAAAACAGTAGGGCCGCAACGTAGTCGCTGATCGCGGAGCCCTGTAGTAGACTATATGCGGCTAAGATAGCCGTCACAATGCTTATGCTGATTGCAAGAGAAAGCTTACAGCACCTGATTTGTGCTATGGCCCACTCGATGAGTTGAAAGAGGAATAGTCCACCAATGAAGGTCATCATAATGAAAGGTGCCCAGCTAAGAATGACCACAAAGATTGGTACTTCTCCGCTCATCAGTGGCGAGAAGATAGCCGTGATCACGTAGTCCAGGACACCGATAAACATCCCAATTCCAACGGCAACGAGCAGTACATCAGCTAAGGTTGATACTGTGCGCCAGCGCCCGGCCTGATAAACAGGCAGGCCGAAGTTCCTGCGGATTTCGTGTAAGCGCTCCCGAACTGCATTGTCATCGCGGGCTTGCAGGCTGGCCTCGAGACAACGTACAGCAGCCTGTGCATCTCCTCGTTGTAACTTGTGCTCAGCAAGCGAGCTGAGCATATTTGCGTTCGGCTCAGCGGGCTGTCTGCCGCCCTGCACGAGGTCGAGCAGTGCTACTGGCGTCCATATTAGCCCGTAGGGGATACCTATCCATCCCAAAGTTGCTGTGATGAAACTAGCGAGGGCTAGCCGCAGGTTACGGTGTTTCCTGCACCACAGACCAGCAAACGAGCGTCGGAAGCTCACAACGATAAGGCTGAAGACGTAAGGGTAGACAACGACGCGCAACGTCTCGTCTTGCCGACCACAGATGCTGCAAGCAGGCACCTCTTTAATGCGGGGCCTGGACGCCGAGGGGACGGAGGGTGTCGAGATGATTTCCCGAGTGCCGGGCTCTGATGGAGTGCTTCGTCTAGACGTTGCAGGTTTGTCTTCGAGCGATTTGGCATCTGGCGTGGAATCCAAGCCTGGTGCACTTCGTTTCCTTAGAATCTCAATTCCCCGTTGCGCACTCTCATTGTTTGGGTTGATGGTCAGCATGTTTTCCATACAGATGAGGCGGTCCTCATCCGTATCTACTGCGCCGCTTAGCCACAGCCAGGCCATCTCATTGCGCTCGTCCTGCCCTACAACTTGCATCAGCAGGTTACGTGCTTCTGCCTTGCGCCCCGCCTTGAGGGCGGCGATGCCTCGTTTCAGCAGGTCATCAGTTATCATTGGGTGCCTCCTGAGAACTCTCAACTCATTTTATCATGTTTCTATGCTGACTGTCAATATTTTTCAAGAATCCGTAGTGTTTTGGGGCACGTTTGTAGTTGAAGGGCTTGAATTGCGATGCTTCCCCAAGTTCTGTGTGTGCTTCAGGCCGTTCGTTTCTTTCTCTGCCTGTCGTTGTCTTGCCTGGAACCTTCTCTCCCACTCGAACGTCTTGAACAGTAGACCGCTTACGGTCTCGCTACCGCGACAGCGAGTTCTGTGATATACTGACGTGAGACGTGAAACGTAAGAGGGAGGACAAACCAATGAAAAACTCATACGTCTACAGAGCCGTGACCCTTGCCGCGCTCCTCAGCCTGCTGCTGGGGGCCTGCGGGCCCAAACCCACCTCCACCCCACCTCCCTACACCCCACCCCCGCCCGGTGCCGTCCCCGCCGTCGTCGTCCAGCGCACACCAGAGCGGGGCGAGGAACTGCCGCCGGATGGCACCATTGAACTGGTCTTCGACCGGGCGATGGACCACGCCTCTGTCGAGGCCGCTTTCCGCCTCAGCCCGGAGGTGCGCGGTGGCTTCGAGTGGGCCGACGAGCGCACCGTGTGCTTCAAGCCCGCCCGCGACCTCAAGCGGGACGCCGAGTACCAGGTCGCGCTTGGCCCCGAGGCCAAAACGACCGATGGCAACTCCCTCGACGGAGCCTACCGCTTCCGCTTCCGCACCGTCGGCTACCTGGAGGTGGCCCAGGTCGTCCCCGCCCCCGACACGGAGGACGTGGAGGCCGCCAGCATCATCACTGTTATCTTCAACCGGCCCGTCGTCCCGTTGACGGCGGTCAGCGACCCGGCCTACGCTGAACTTCCCCAGCCGCTCACCCTCAACCCAGCCATTGAGGGCAGCGGCGAGTGGCTCAGCACCTCCATCTATGTCTTCACCCCCGCTGAACCCCTGGCCGGCGGCACTACCTACACCGGACACATCGCGGCCGGCCTCAGCGACACTACCGGCGGCGTCCTGGCCGAGGACTACGAATGGTCGTTCTCCACCCAGCGGCCCCAGGTCGTGTGGGTCTCGCCACACGAGGAGGCTGAATTGGCAGACGTGGACACTGCTGTCCAGGTCACCTTCAATATGCCGGTGGACTGCGCTTCAGCAACCAAAGCGTTCAGCCTGCACACCGGCCTGCGCTCCGTCCCTGGCACTTTCACCTGCGAGGGAGAGATCTTGACCTTCACCCCCGACGAGCGGCTGGACTTCGACACAACCTACACGGCACGGGTGGGCGCAGGCGTGCAGAGCCCCTCTCCCCCTGGAGGGGGGGCTGGGGAGGGTATGCGAGACGCTTACGAATGGCGCTTCACCACCGTCCCCCTTCCGCGCATCGTCGGCACCCGCCCCTACGACGACCAGCAGGACGCCCGGCCCTGGACCACTTTCGAGATCATCTTCAACACGCCGATTGACCCCGACACGGTGATGCCCAACCTGGAGATGACCCCGCCCCTCTCCCCGACCCAGGTCTACACCTACTTCAACACCTGGGACAACACTTTCGTGCTCGACTTCGGCGTGCAACCCTCTACCGCCTACGAAGTGCGCATCGGCCCTGGCATCGCTGACCCCTACGGCAACACGACCGGGCAGGAGATGACGGTGCGCTTTCGCACCGCGCCGCTGGATCCGGCGGCCTGGCTGCTGGTCCCCGACCAGGTCGGCGCTTACGACGCCCACCAGCCGGCCCGCCTCGGTGTCGGCTACCTCAACGCCGCCCGGCTTGACCTGAGCCTCTACCGGCTCAATCTGGAGGAATTCCTCCGCGCCCAGCAGGACTGGTGGGAGTACCGGCCCCCTGGCAACCCCATCCGTAAGTGGTCCGTACCCGTCGAAGCCCCGCTCAACGAGACACAGTACGCGCTGATTGACCTGGCGGAAGGCGGCGGGCAACTTGCGCCGGGCATCTACCTGGTGGAACTGCATGCCCCCGGTGTGGAGTATGCCCGCTGGAGTCACCGCCGCCTCTTGGTCGTCTCCGAGTACAACCTGACACTCAAGACGTCGCAGGACGAGGTCTGGGTCTGGGCGACCGACCTGGCGACCGGGCGACCCGTCAGCGGGCTCACACTGATGGCACGGGACGATGACGGGGACACCTTCGGCATGGCGACCACCGACGGAGATGGCCTGGCCCACTTCGAGGCTGGCAATCGTCGCGGCACGCTCTACGTTGTGGCGCAGGAGCCCCTGGCGCTGACCAGCGAATGGTGGAACAACGGCATCGGCCCCTGGGACTTCGGGCTGGAGCCCGGCTATCCCCAGGACTTCCGCGTCCACGTCTACACCGACCGGCCCATCTACCGCGCTGGACAGACGGTCTACTTCCGGGGCATCGCCCGTGCCGAGAGGGACGTGCACTACAGCCTGCCCAGGCGCGACGAGGTGCAGGTGCGCATCTACGACGCCGCCGGAGAGGAAATATACGACGAGCGACTGCCGCTGGACGAGTTCGGCGCCTTCCACGGCGAACTACTGCTCGACGAGGGAGCCAGTCTGGGCCAGTATTCCATCGAGGTTGAGATCGGTGACGAATACTTCAGGGCCGATTTCCTGGTCGCTGCCTACCGCCCGCCGGAGTTCGAGGTCATCGTCACGCCGGAACAGGCGGAACTGGCTGCCCCTTTCCCTCTCGTAGGGGGGACCGGGGGGGGGGCGCAGGCCTCCGTCGAGGTGCGCTACTTCTTCGGCGGCCCTGTTACCGATGCGGACGTCGAGTGGCGTGTCTTCTCCGCTCCCTATCGCTTCGAGCCGGCCCAATTCGGGAGATACGACTTCAGCGACGAGGACGACCCGTGGGCCTGCCGCTGGTGCTGGTGGTGGGAGCCTCCTGCGCCCGACGTTGCCCTCAGCGGCGCAGGCCATACCGGCGCCGACGGCCACCTGACCATCGCGCTGCCGACCGATGTGATGACTGGCGGGCAACGGCTCACTGTCGAGGCGACCGTCTATGGTAGAGATGGGCAGGCCATCTCCGGCCGCAGCGACGTCGTCGTCCACCGTGGTGAGTTCTACGTGGGCCTGGCTCCGCAGCAGTACGTCGGCGAGGCTGGGGAGGAACTGGCGGTGGACGTGGTGACAGTGGACTGGGCCGGGGGGCGACTGCCGGGCCAAAGTCTCGGCGCCGAGGTCTACCGTCGCGAGTGGGTCAACACTTTCGTCGAGGACGAGTTCGGCGGCGGCACCTGGGAATGGGAGACGATAGACCGGCTGGTCTACACCGGTACGCTGACTACCGACGGTAACGCCGAGGGCGTAGTGACCTTCACGCCGGAGGAGGGCGGCTCCTACCGCGTCGTCGTCAGCGGGCGCACCCCCCCCCTTCCCCCCCCTGATAGGGGGGGGCTAGGGGGGGGTGTGCGCAGTTCGACCTGGGTCTGGGTCAGCGGGGCCGAATACGTCTCCTGGCGGCGCGAGAACAACGACCGCATCACGCTCGTCAGCGACAAGTCCACCTACGTCCCCGGCGAGACGGCTGAGATCCTCATCCCCAGCCCCTTCGCGGGGGAGCAGTGGGCCTGGGTCACGGTCGAGCGGGGTGGGGTGCTCCACCAGGAGGTATTGCGGCTGGAGAGCAACTCCACCGTCTACCGGCTGCCCATCACCTCCGACCACGCGCCCAACGTTTACATCTCCGCCGTCATAGTCAAAGTACCCGACGCGCCCCCACCCCCGGCCCCTCCCCCAACTCTGGGGGAGGGGAGTCCTTCCCCCCCAGAATTGGG
>Ga0307430_1000754_pt1 | contig 26417 bp, 28 predicted proteins | sample SalMarWE160130MG_FD_202159 | JGI IMG/M metagenome (GOLD analysis project Ga0307430, IMG submission 202159) | Salt marsh sediment microbial communities from the Plum Island Ecosystem LTER, Massachusetts, United States - WE1603-130 | ecosystem: Environmental > Aquatic > Marine > Intertidal zone >...
TGAAAGGTTTGTCTTGTTTTTTAAGATCAAGCTCGATTTTCCTGGTCTCGAATTCTCCGTTTTTTAATTTTTTTCTCATTTTCTCTCTACTTTCATCCATAGTCTCTCCGACGTCACCACTTGGTACGAGCAAATCAAGAATTTTTTCTTCCGTAAGCTTCAGGGCTTTCTCCCTGACTTCTTCTATTTTGCTTGATTGCACAATCTTTACGGCAACATCCATAAGGCTTCTTACCATCGATTCCACATCCCTACCCACATATCCCACCTCGGTAAATTTTGAGGCTTCCGTTTTAACAAAAGGAGCGCTCATAATAAGAGAAAGGCGCCTTGCAACTTCAGTTTTTCCTACACCCGTAGGTCCGATCATTATTATATTGTTAGGATAAATCTCCTCCTCCATATCCCCTTTAACCTGCTGCCTTCTCCATCTGTTCCTTATAGCGATTGCAACGGCTTTTTTCGCGTCGTTCTGTCCGATTATATAACGAGCCAACTTCTGTACAATCTCTTTCGGTTTTAGCTCTATGTTATTGCTCATTCTTAAGCACCTCTATTGAAATATTGGCATTAGTATAAACACAAATATCAGATGCAAGCTTGATGGAAACCCCGACAATAGAGGGGGCATCAAGAGAAGAGTGCAGAAGTAATGCTCTGGCTGCGGATATTGCATATCCTCCCCCCGAGCCTATACCGATGAGACCATCATCGGGTCGTATAACTTCACCGCTTCCCGAAAGGATAAAGGACTCGTCACTATTCATAACACCTAAAAGAGCTTCCAATCTTCTAAGATATTTATCTTTCCTCCACTGTTTCGCAAACTCAATTACCGCCTTGGAAATATTTTTAGGATATTTGTTAATCTGATCCTCAAACATAGAACATAAGGCAAGAGCATCCGCCACCGATCCTGCAAAACCGGCAAGAACCTCTCCATCTCTCAACAATTGGATTTTTTTTGCATTAGCTTTCATTATGGTATCGGTAACGGTAACCTGACCATCGCTACCCATAGCAACAACTCCGTCCTTTCTAACTCCAAGGATTGTTGTTCCGTGTATGCTATTCACTATTCCTCCTGAGGTAACTGTTAATTTATAATTTCGTAGTTTGGCGGTTCTTTAATTATCTTAATATCATGCGGATGACTTTCTGTAAGTCCGGCATTGGTAACCTGGATGAATTTAGCTTTCTTTTTGAGTTCTTGAAGACTACATGCCCCTACATATCCCATACCTGAACGTAGTCCTCCTTCAAGCTGAAAGAGAACCTCGCTAACAGGACCCTTATAAGGAACTCTGGAAACCACTCCCTCGGGTACCAGTTTTCCGGTCTGAAAATAACGATCTTTACTTCCCGCTTCCATGGCATCAACCGATCCCATACCCCTATAAACTTTAAACCTTCTGCCCTCCAGAAGAATCGAATCTCCCGGAGCCTCATCGCTTCCCGCCAGAAGCCCGCCAATCATTACCGAATCTGCACCTCCCGCGAGAGCTTTTGTTATATCCCCTGAAAAAGTAATGCCTCCGTCCGCAATTATCGGCACTTTGCCTTTTACGGCTTCTGCCACGTTCCTAATTGCCGTTAATTGAGGAACACCTATTCCGCTTATAACCCTCGTTGTACAAATAGACCCGGGGCCGACTCCAACTTTAACCGCATCAACATTAAACTTCAGTAAATCTTTTGCAGCTTCTCCGGTTACTATATTCCCGACAACCAGGTCCCTGTCGCAAATCTTCCGCAACATCTTAGTAATATCAAATACTTTCTTCGTATGCGCATGAGCCGTATCGACAACCAGACAATCAACCCCCGCACTTAAAAGCTCTCTAGCCCGCTCCGGGGTATCATCACTTATGCCAACAGCAGCACCGCAGTACAGTCGACCTTCTTTATCTATATTGGCTCGGGGAAACTCTTTCCTTTTTAGAATATCTCTAAGAGTTATTAATCCTACGAGTTTATCATTTTTGTTCACCAAAGGTAGTTTCTCGAATTTATGTTTTCTGAAAAGTTCCTTTACCTGTTCTATAGAAACACCCTTTTTTCCTGTGATCAGTTTACCTCTTACCGTCATAACCTCTTTGACTTTTTTATTTTTATCATCCTCAAATATCAAATCGCTTTTTGTTATTATTCCTTTTAATTGCCCTTTATTATCAACTACAGGCACTCCAGAAATATTATGGTATTTCATCAATTCTTCTACTTCTCTAATAGTAACAGAGGCAACAACTGTTATAGGATCAGGTATAAGAACACTTTCGAATCTTTTTACTTTCCGCACTTGAGTCGCCTGGTCCTCTATAGAGAGATTCTTGTGAATAATCCCGAGCCCACCCTGCAGTGCAACCGCTATAGCCATTTCATCTTCGGTTACCGTATCCATAGGTGATGAGACTATAGGAAGAAAAAGGTTGATATTTCTACTAAACTTACTGTCAATATTCGTATCGTTCGGAATAACATCCGAATAACCCGGTGCAAGGAGCACATCCGCAAAGGTTAAGCCTAAATCAAAAGGTCTTTCTTTTCCCAAACAATTTCTCCTTCAGGCACTTTGCCTTTAAAAACTATATTTGCCTCTCCCGTAAGCCAGAGCCTATTACTGCTTTCTCTTACAGTTTCAAACTCTCCGCCAATCGTTTTAACTTCAAGTTTGTTTTTTCCGGTTTCCTCCATCACGAAAAACGACATACTGGCAATCCCCGAAGAACAGGAAAGCGTCTCTCCCTCAACACCTCGCTCAAAAACTCTCATAAAAACGGACCCATCTTTCTCCCTGAACCAATCGACATTATTCCTGCCGGGGATAGCATTTGAAAGTTTAGCTCCCTGCCCCTCAACGTCAAGCTCTTCTACATTCTCCGTCGGAATAACATAATGCGGAACACCACATCTAACGATCGCACCATTATCTCTTCTTTCCAAAATACTAATCTCGGGCATCAAAGCAGATACCGTATCATTATCGTTGTAAATAAGTCTGACCGTTCCGGCTTCAGTTTCCAGCTCATCTTCTTTTTCGACTTTACCCTGAAGGTAAAGCAAGCGAAAGAAAACCCTTACTGCGTTTCCACAAAAGGGCACATTACTTCCATCAGGATTGTAGAATATCATCTTCTTTCCGTCCATAACCACAAGACCGTCTCCTCCGATACCATACCTTCTTTTTAGAATACTGGAACAAAGCTTCGAATAATCATAGCCTTTAAGATAAGAGGTCAAAACAAAATCGTTACCGCCACCTTCTCCTTTAACAAAATCAATCATCATTTACTCTCCAGCAAAGCAAAATCTTCCAGTACGATCTGCATAATTTTAGAGTCAATTTCTTTTTTCTTTTCAATAAATCCTTCCAGAATAGCATTTTCACATATTATATTAATCATTCGCGGCTTACCACCGGAGTATCTATGTATTAATTCTAAAGAATCACCAGTGAAAGGCAAAGATTCTCCACCGGCAACCTTTATTCTGTGACTAATATATGCTTTAACAGATTCCAAACTCAAAGGTTTGAGAGTGGTCCTTATAGCAGTTCTCTGGTATAAGGCTTCATCCTGTTTCAGATTCACTTCCATCTCCGGCAAACCAAAAAGTACAAAATTCAGCAAATGTTGCGACTGAGTTTCAATATTGAGAAGTCCGCGAATCTCCTCCATCGTATCTTTACCCCGTAGCATGTTACCTTCATCTATTAAAGCAACCACTTTTTTGTTCTGATCATGATATTCCTGCAGTTTCTCATACAGCCCGGATATTATCTTCTCTCTGTCATTACCTTTATTCCCAACTCCCAATTGCAAAGAGATTTTTTTAAGAAACCATCCTGCTGAAATATCGGGATGGATTATAACGAGAAGCGAAACTTCGTAAGAATCATCCGAAGCCAACATATTGAGCATTCTTCTCGCCATGGTGGTTTTACCCATTCCTATATCAGCCACAACCAGCGAAAGCCCTAATCTGTTCTCGATTCCATGAAAGATTTTCTGCAAAGCTTTGGAGTGCTGGGGACTATCGTAGTAAAACCTTTCATCCGGAGAAGTTGAAAACGGCTTCTCTTTAAAACCGAAAAAGCTTTCGTAATCCATATTGTAGTAATTAATACATCTAAAATCCCTTTTGTCAAGGATTAAGATACACGTAAACAACCTGTTTTTAAACACTAAACACACAGAGATTTTTTGTTTTTTTTCGCTAACGGCTAAAGGCGAAAAGCTAAATTCAACAACAAATTACACCAATAGCACGAATATATTGCACTATTATTAGTATTATGACTTTAGACCAATATACATTCTTAACATAAGTGTTTTTTTATAAAAATTATTCTCTATATACTTGCCATATAAAGCTTTTACTATACCATTCCTACGTTTCCCTGTGGTGTTTCCGAAAAACCCACCTTGACAAGTTTCATAAAGTACGTATACTTAAGTACATATGAAGGGGATGTGCCTATTAATATTCTAATCCTTTTACTCTCAATAAGCTCCAATTTCGACTCAATACCTTCACCTCAATTAGTGGGTGACAGCTTTTGCGTAGCTATTTATGCAACTGACAGTTCAAGTTTTTTCTGTTCTCTCTCTGTCGAACCAGCCGATTACCACCTGGAAATATGCGGGGAAAATGACAATATAATCAATTTCACCCACGGCACATGGCAGGGATGGGTAAAGATTTTAAGTGCCGCAGATTCGTTAAACCTATGCTGCTCGGATCTTGAAAGTAAAGATTTCTCTCTCAGCAACAAATTTAAAGTAACAGAGAAAGTTACTCTTAGCCAACTAAGACAGGCAGCTACCAGCGATTCCATTTATATATATCCTAACCCACTCAGAACAGAACACAACGCTACTAATATCGACTATTATTTAAGCGAAGATGCCCATGTTTCAATAATGATATTTGATAAGTTTGGAAATTTGGTTTGGAATACGGAAACGGATGAAACCGGAGGCGCTAGGAGCGCCGAATGGGATGGGACGGATAATAACGACAATAGAGTTTTTTCCGGTGTATACATTGTATGTATTAAAGCAACAAATCAAACTCAAACAGTCGCCCAGTATGTGGGCAAAATAGCCGTTATAAGATAAGAATAATATGATTAAAAATAGTAAATTATTAAGGTTTGCTGTTTTATTTATTCTTTTTTCATTAAAAGGAAATGCTAACGCAGGTGCGAATTTTTTAGGATTCGGAGCGGGAGCAAGAACAATGGGCATGGGAAGATGCGGAGTTGGATTGGCGGATGACGCGTCTGCTCCTTATTATAACCCGGCAGGACTATCTCAGGCTAAACCCCAGGAATTACTATTTATGCATAGCGCTCTTTTCATGGGGACGAGTTACGAATACTTTTCTTATGTCTTGCCAACAGCAAAATCCGGTTCTTTTGCTTTTTCTTTCGTACAGGCTCGCACCGGGGGAATAGAAAACAGAGATGAAAGCAATACACTTTTAGACGAATTCGGATTCGGAGAAACGGAAACTGCCGGAATTCTCTCTTACTCGAGAAATCTAATCGATTTCTTATCTTTTGGAATAAATTATAAAATACTGTCCCATGCGATTTCCCATTGGAGCTCAAGTGGACAGGCCATTGACATCGGATTTTTGCTTTTCCCCGAGAGATCTTTCTCTGCCGGTTTCACAATAAAGAATTTATTAGAACCTTCTTTTACCTTAATATCGGAAACAGAACACTATCCCCTTGGATTCAGCGCTGGGGTAAGCTGTAAAACTTTTGACGACAACTTAATATTTGTCGGCGATGCCGGTTGGCAGAAAAACAGCGAACTGCAACTAAACGGAGGTTTAGAATATAAAACAAACAATCTTCTCAGTTTGAGATTAGGGGCGGACTACAATTATTTCTCTTATGGAGTAGGTTTTTCTTTTCCTGTCTCAAGAAACACATTGAGAATCGATTATGCTTTCCAGCAACATCATCAGTCTGAAGGAATATTATCTCCCAATCACAATTTTTCCCTGACGTTCAATTTCGGCGGTTTTAGAGCAAAGTTATATCCCGATAAAAAAGTTTTTTCTCCGATGGCTGACGGAGAAAACAATATCCTCTGGCTAAACAAAGAAGTAATGACAAAAGATGAAATTGAGGAATGGAAGCTGTCAATAAAAAATAGCTGGGGAGAAATAGTAAGGTCTTACGAAGGTCGGGGAGAACCTCCGGTGCGATTTTACTGGGACGGACGGGATAACGGCGGCAAACTTGTTCGTTACGGCGATTATCACTACAAATTCAAAGTAACGGAAAAGAATGGAAGAGCGTATACTTCAAGTGGTAAACTGGTTACAATAAAAACCGCAGGACCCCAGGAGAGATTTCTTATAGAAGAAGAATGGGAAGGATTAGAAAAAGATATATACACAGGAGAAGAAATCGAGTTCGAAAAAAAGCCTGAAAGCAAAAAAGAAACTAAATCAAATGAAAAAAACAATAAACCAGCAAATAAGGAATAAAAATGAAGAGATTATTTTATTTTTCAATTCTATTCGTTTCTTTGACCTTAACCTCACAAAGGTTAGAAAGGAATTCTTACATTGATATTCCCTCCGCAAATTTTAACGAGGGTCTATTCGTAAACTTTAACGGAAATTATCCTTTTAGCACTGACCGAGGTTACGGCTTTGATCCTAATGTTGGAATTGAATTTTCAAAAGCAGGAATGAATTTTGGACTCAATTGGTTTGCAGGCACTGACTTCGGACTTGATCTGGCATATCGATTTTATAAAACAAAAAATACTTCCCTCACCTTCGGGATAGACAACATAGCATTCAGCAAATATATCTCGCCCCTGGGTTCGGATACAACTTTCAGAGATGAAATATACGACGAACGACCACCTGAAGCGTGGTCATTTTACTTTGTTGGCAGTCGAAAACTCGGTAAGCGTTTCGAATTGACTGCCGGTTTGGGAAGAGGGAAATTTGTCGGTTACGGACCCCGCAGTTGTCTACCCAACACGGACATATTTTATTCTGATAAACATGAGAATTTTTCCCTTGGGCTCTTCCTTGGAACAAAATATTCCGTAAAAGAATGGCTTGATATTTTATTGGAAGCTGATGGTAGGGACATCAGTCTGGGTGCACAGGGCAATTGGGGAAGACTTCAAGGAGAACTCTCAGTGACAAAACTTGAAGGTGTTCTCTTTGGAGGAGAAGAAACCCATTCACCCAGAATAAACGGTACCTTTTCTTTCAAATTGCCCTTCTTTGAAGGCAAAAAAGAAAAAGATAAGTGGAAACCTGTGATAGCAGGAGATAGAATATTTTTCGGTGAAGATTTCGAAGATATGGAGGTCACGGGAATGGTTCCACAACAAATTGATGATTTAGAAAAACTAAGGACTATTACTTCGGAAGATTATAAATCGGCTACTCCCGAAGCCATAAAGCTCTTTATCGGAGCAACGGAATTGTTCGAAGAGGAAAAATACAGTGAGGCCAGAGTAAAATTCGAGAAATCTCTTAAAGGTTTAGGGGAGTACAGGCTGGAAGCTTTATACAGAATCGGAGAATGTTATTATAACACAGGTAATTATAAAAAGGCGCTGTCAATATTTTACAATATTATCAGTGAAACAAGGGGTACTTATCTTTACCCTGAAAGTATCTATGCAATAACTTCCTGTCATATCGCGCTGGAAAACTGGGATGAAGCACAAAGAAGTCTTTCTACATTAATCTCGGATTACCCTGGCTATAAAGACGCTGATAAGACGAAAGTAATAAAAGCAATAATTTCGTTTGGACAGAAGCATTATGAAGAAGTAACGGAGTTATTAAAAGAAATTGAAACAAAAGAGGCGCTTTTTTACAAAGCAAAAGCCTATTTCTTTATTAAAGATCCAAGAAGGGCGCTCGCTTCCTTTAAGAAAATAACTGACAATTATCCGGAAAGCCCCCTCGCCAGATATTCAGCATATTATATGGGAGATGTATTGTTTTTCACCGGCAATTACTCCGGAGCCCTTTATAAGTACGTTGAGTTTTTGGAAAAGTATCCCTATAGCAAATTAAAAGAATATGCTTCGTACAAATTAGCTGTTTGTTATTACAATGAGGACAATCACCTTAAAACAATAGAATACTTAAAACCCACCTTAAACAGTCAGGATATAATTCTCGCTGCCCACAGTAATTTTCTTTACGGCAAATGCCTCAAAAAATTGGACAGAAACGAAGAAGCCCTGAGCACCTTTACAAAAATCGTCTCGAATTTCCCGGAATTAAAAGTTGCCAGCCTTGCAAATATAGAAATGGGGCAAGTATTCCTCATAATGGGTGATACTGTTCAAGCTCGTATTGTTTATCAACAAATGTCTTCGAAATATTCTTCGGGAGAGACTATTGGCCTCGGAGATTATCTCGCGGGAGGGCTCTCTTTCACTGAAGGAGATTACCTGACCACAAAAAAACATCTCAATAAAATCTTGAGATATTATTGGGGATCAGATATAACCTGTCCTGCAATAGCTTTACTGCTTAGAACCTATAATAAAACAAGAGATTACACTCTTACAATCGCGCTGGGAAAAGCACTCTTAACAAAGGATGCATGCCAAAAGGGCGATATCTGGAAAGGCAGAGCTATGTTTAATCTTGCTGAAGCATACTATCAGGAAGACCAATATGAAAATGCAAAAAACTTATACCAGGAAATCATAAACGAATATAAATACATTGATCCGGAACTTCTTGCGGCCTCCCAGGCCGGTTACGGCTGGTGTCTTTTGCACGAAGATAGATTGGATATAACCGAAAACCAATTTACAAAGGTAATGACAGCGTACTCGATGGATACCACTGCCTTAATAAACGCCTCCTTTGGAAATGGAATAGCGTTATACAATAAACAAGAATATGAAGAAGCTCTAAACTTTTTTGAAAACATCGCTAAAATTTCATCAGACCATCCTTTAAAGCCCAAAGGTATGTTTTATGCAGGAAAGGCATATTATAACTTGGAGTATTACAGACAGGCAATCGATTCCTGGGAAAAAATACTGAAAGATTATCCCAAATCCAGCATTGCCCCTGACGCTGCTTATGAGATTGGCATGACTTATTTCCAGGCATTAAAATATGATCAAGCAGCGCCTTATTTCAAGATAGTAATAGATGAATACCCAAATTCCCCGAAGGTTCCCGAAGTTTTGCTAACGTTAGGCAACAACTATTACAATGGACAGGATTATAAAAAAGCAATCGACGCCTTTTCAAAATTCATTTCAATATATCCAAACGATACATTGGCGGAAGAAGCAAAGAAATCCCTTTCTTCGGCATACTATATGGCAGGACAGGCGGATCCGGAAATGCTTAAAAACTTTATCGAGCAGTTTCCTTCCGACCCCAAAGCAGCTCTGGCTCTATTCAATGTCGCCGTTCATTTCTACGAAGCTGGAAACCAGGATAAGGCATTAGAAACTTTTCGAAAAGTGGTTATAGATTTTCCGGAGACGGAATATGCTGAGGACGCTCAAGCAAATGTTATTAAAATATTCGATGAAATGAAGAGCTACGACAACCTTGTCAGTGAGGCAAATCTATTCCTTGAGTATTTCCCGGAAAGCCAAAAAGTACCGCTCGCTTTATTCTATAGCGGTTCGGGGTATTTTTATCTGGGTAACTATGGAAAAGCCATTGAGGCATTCAAAAAAATATTAGATGATTACCCTACAAGCGAATATGTTGCCACCGCAAAGCACAACCTCGACCAATGTTATAAAAGATTAGGAAGTACAGAAAGAGTAGGAGGAGGATCCGAGAATCAATAAAAAATGAATATCTGTTTTAAAAACCAATTTAAAAACCAAACGAGTTATAAAAAAGAAAGGAGTATTTAATGGCGGGAATAAGTTTTCTTCAACTTTTAAAAAACAGTTGGGCTATAGATTTGCTTTTGGTTTTCTCAGTGATAGCACTTGCAGTCATACTGGAAAGACTATGGTCATACAGTAAATTAGGTATTGATGAAAAAGCACTCTTGGACAGAGTGCAAAGCGCATTTAAAAGAGGCAATATACAAGAAGCAAGTTTCATATGCAAGTCTGTAAATCATCCTCTCGGCGAAGTTTTAGACGTTGGCATAAAAAACAGGGATTTACCAAGAGAAGATATTGCCGATTTACTTGATGGTGCCCTCATTGAAACGAAAAGCTACCTGGAAAGGAAAAACTCGGTACTCAGTACTATAAGCTTCATTTCTCCTCTTTTAGGGCTACTGGGAACAGTTATGGGTATTATCAGAGCTTTCCACGATCTTTCCGTATCAGGCTCCGGAGGACCATCCGTGGTTATGGCAGGAGTGGCAGAAGCTCTTGTCTCCACCGCTATTGGAATTATTGTGGCTATACCGGCAGCTATATTCTACAATTATTTCATGAATAAAGTAAGAACTGTTCTCACCCAGATTGAATCGAATTCAAGAAAATTCCTCGCTTTTCTACATACTAATTCTCCGCAAAGGAAAACAGAAACTTTAAAGTTAGATTAAAGAATTAAAACTATGCGAAAAAGCACTATTGAAAGTTACGAAGATTCAGTAGGTAAAATACCAATTACCCCTATGATAAACGTAGCTTTGCTTCTGGTACTCTTTTTTATGATGACGGCTCCTGCTATTTTTATGTCGGGAATAAACGTTAAGAATCCCACCCTTGTCAAAGGGGTCTCGGCAATGGATGATACAGAATTAAAAGTAAATATATATATTGATTCAAAGAATCAGATTTACCTGAATGATAGACTTATCTCACGAGAAGAATTTCCTGATAGGGTAGCCGAATTGCTTGGGCGGAGCGTATCCAGAATAGTAACAGTGAGTGCTTACCCTTCAATACCTATACAGGAAGTGGTTACAGTTCTTGATATATCAAAACAAAAAGGTGCATTAAAATTAGTTCTTTTAAGGAGAAAAGGAAAATGAGAAACAACAGAATAACATCTGAAGAACAAAAAAGCGCAGAAATAATGATAACTCCTCTTGCGGATGTTAGCTTTACAATACTCATAACGCTCATGGTTTTAACCCCCGTTATCATGCTTTCTTCCAAACTCCACGTTAATCTCCCTACCGCTACTACTGTTGAACCTCCTACCGAAAAAAACATTACTATAACAATCACTTCGGAAAACGAAATTTCCGTAAACAATGAATTGGTTACTACCGCACAATTAGCTAACGTCCTTAAGTCAACAATAAGAAGGAATCCGAGTCATCTCGTCTTAATCAGAACCGATAAGGAACTGGAAACCGGAACGGTTATGAATATGATAGCTCTTGTGAAAAAACTTGGAGCGAAAAGTATTTCAATTGCAACAATTCAGGGATAAAAATGATCGATTCTTCTGAAGGATTTTTTGACAAAAAGATAAAAGCCACAATGATATTTTCAATCATATTACACGTTGGCGTTTTCTATTTTAATGAAGCAAAAAGAACGAGCGAAATTATTAACAGAATTGACAACATTGAATTTATTGACCAAACATTGGCTCCGTCAGTAAGACCCGCACCACCTCAAAGAAGTATTTTTAAGGCAATAAAAGACAAAATCACTCAAAAAGATGATGGAATAAAAGATTTAGATGAAAATGAAATCGAAAAAATAATTAAGGCTCTGCCTCCCGTTCCCGGAATCAGCGAAAAGGGGATTGAGTTGGATCAAAAACAGCTGGATCGTACTCAAGCAAAGGGCATCGATCTGGATAAATTTGAAAGGTTGGAAGGCCCAGTTGGAGGTGCAAGCGAAATTTTGAGAGTTGCATCAGGTGATAGACAAAGCAGCTCCGAAGACATAATAAGTAAACCCGCCCTAAAAATCAGCAAGGAGAAAACATATAGTCCCGATTCCAAAATAGGAATCTTTTCCTCACCGGGAGGAAGCGGACAAGTTAATTTGGAAAAGGTTCCAACAAAAGATTTAAAAAAGATGATTCCTACGACACCTTCTAAGGAAGAAGCAAAAATAGTAAAAGCGCCATCAAGGTCAGTCACAAAAATAACAATCTCAGGGCCCCTTTCATCCAGGAAAATTACTTACAAACCAACAACCCCATATCCACTGTGGGCTCAAGAGAAGGGACTGTCTGCAACTATAAGCGTACAGATTGGGGTAAATCCCGATGGAACGGTCAAAGATAATGTTTTCGTAATCAGAACCTCAGGTTTCGGGTCATGGGATAGATTGGTAATAAATAGTGTTAGACAATGGAAATTTGCGGCTTTGCAAGGATCGGGAATTATACAGACCGGCATAATTACCTTTAACTTTGTTTTGGAGTGAAAATGAAAAGAAATATAATTATCTTATTTTTATTTATCGTAAGTTTCGCAGGGTTTTCCCAGGAAGAGATATCAAAAGAAGTGATCAAGGGTAAATATCTGGGGAAAATAGACGAGAAAAAACCTCTGTCAGAACTGCGTTATGATATATTTGAAATCATACAACCATATGGAAGACAGGGTTCATATATATATGACATGGACTTACAGGTCCATTCCGAAATAACATCCACTCCCCTACCAATATTAGCCAGCAAACAAATAAGAAAACCCTGGCTGGGAAAAATTCTGACTCTTCCTATAACGATATCCAATATTTCATTCGAAAAGGATAACAAACAATGGGAATTAGTCATAACAGACGCGATGGGAGGAGTATTCAGAACTTTTGCCGGTATGGGCAACCCTACAAGAGCCATTGAGTGGGATGGGAGAGATTCAAAAGGCAACATGCTTGACCCGGGTAAGGATTACTCTTACTACTTAAGAGTAATCGATAAAGAAGACAAATCTTCTTTTCAGCTTGGCAAAAAAATCAAAGTTCCAGCACTCTACTGGAAAGAAGAGTTAAATTCTGTAGTTCGCCTCGATGGTAGAGTTGTCTTTGAAAGAAATTCTTCAGGATTTACCGGATCGGGTGCAGATTTGCTCGAAGAAGCTGCAGATTACGTCAGAAAAGACATCAAGAAACATCTTAGAGTTATCGTGTATTCACAAAATGAGAATTTGGCGATGGAAAGAACAAAAAAGGTTGCCAATTTCCTCCTGGATAGAATAATACTTCCTGAAAAAGCGATGACAAGTGTCATCGGATACGAATCGATAGGGGAAGACAGAACTGACAGAATCGATATAACGATACGTTAACCTTAGGATTTTGGATTTAGGATATAGGATTTAGTAAAAAAAAACAAAAAATATTCTTTTAATCTTTGTTTATCTGTGTTTATCCGTAGCAATATTTTAGAATTTGGGGGTTGGGATTTAGCTAAAACAACATATTTTTTTTCTCTGTGTGCTCTGTGGCTCCGTGTGATAATAATCTTAAGTTCTGCCTCCCATTTCGGGGGTTGACTTCTTAGTTACCACTCACTAATATAAATACATTCAGTCGCACATAGCGGGGAGATAGCGGTTCCCCACACCTGTAATCCGCTATAGCAGGGCTAATGGCTTGGTTGAGTTTATGTTCTTTTACTATGGGCTTTTTAAGAGGGTGTTGAAGTTTGGGCCCTCCATAGAGGAAAGCTTTAAACCCCGTCAGATCCGGAAGGAAGCAGCGGTAAGAAGTCTTAATCTCTGATGAAGGAATACCTGAATGGAGCTTTTTCTTAAGTAGTACCGGCAAAAGTTCATAGGCAAAGCAAGCCGTGCGGCTGTTTAGAAAATTATGGGATATTTAGTCTTAACACGAAAATACAGACCACAAAATTTTGATGAAGTACTGGGGCAGCCCCATGTAACTAAAACCCTTATGTCCGCGCTGAAAAAGGGAAGGGTGGGGCATTCTTATTTGTTTTCAGGTCCAAGAGGAGTAGGAAAAACGTCTGTAGCTCGTATCTTGGCAAAGGCTGTCAATTGTAAAAAGGGGATAGTTGAAAATCCATGCAATGAGTGCGAGAACTGCAAAGCAGTTACCAATTGCAGCTCGGTTGATGTTATAGAAATAGACGGTGCATCAAATAGAGGAATCGATGAAATAAGGGCCTTAAGAGAAGCAGTATCCTACAGCCCCGTACAATCTACTTTTAAAGTTTACATAATAGACGAAGTTCACATGCTTACAAAAGAAGCTTTCAACGCTCTACTTAAGACCCTTGAAGAACCTCCTTCTCATATAATTTTCATATTCGCGACTACTGAACCCCAGAAAGTTCCAAAGACAGTACTGTCCAGGTGTCAAAGATTTGATTTCAGAGTTTTAAGTAATAAGGAAATTTTCGAAAAATTAAAAAAATTGGTCGAGGTTGAAAAAGTTAAGGCAACAGATGAAGCATTATCACTTATATCCTCCAGAGCAGATGGCGCTATAAGAGATGCGGAAGGGATGCTCGAACAACTAATATCTTACTCGGAGGGTGAGATCAACGCGAGTGACGTTCGAGATGTATTCGGATTTATCGGCAATAGCCTATATTTGAAATTATTCAACGGCATAAAAAATTCAGAAGAAACCGGAATTATCCAGGGCATAGAGGAGATTGCCCGAAAAGGATATGATCTTAGAGAATTCACATCCGGTTGGCTTAAATTTCTCCGTGGTCTTCTACTATGTAAACTTGGAATCGAAGATATAACTTCTATTGACTCTGAAGAAAATTTAAGCGAACTTTCCAAAGATGTTTCAACAGAATTCATAACGGCAGTATTAAATCTATCGGTAGATTTAGAAAAAGATATAAGATTGATTCCTCATTCCCCTGTATATCTCGAACTGGCAATGCTGCGAATGGCAAGAATACCTAATCTGCGTGATATCAATACTTTAATAAAAAAAATATCACAGGATACGGCTCCCTTAAACAATCCTCAAGAAAAAAAAGGAGTAATCGAAGAAGAAAAAGCAATTATCAACAAAAACAATACTAACATAAAATACACAAAAAACGAAAAGGAACTCTGGGCTGCAATAATGACAAAAATAAATGGTACCAGCGGGAAAAACTTCCTTAAAGAATTTTTAAAAGACGCGGAACCGGTTGCCTTTGAGGATAACATATTAAGAATAAAAGTGCCTTCAACGCATAAGAAACACCTTGATGAAGACATTCATTTCTTAAGAGGCGCATTGAAAAATGAGACAGGCAAAGATATAGATATTGAGATAATAACCTACGAGCAAAAAATTGATACCAGATTGCGTGATAATTCTATGGTGACAAAAGTAAAGGAGATATTTAATGCTGAAGAATTTATTTGATATGGGAAATCTAAAACAAAAAATCGATGAAATGAAAGAGGAACTTAAAAAAGAGAAAATCGTGAGTGAGAGCGGAGGAGGAATGGTGAAGGTGGAGGCAACCGGATTTGGAGATATCCTAAAATTAGAAATCGAAGAAGAACTTTTTAAAGGAACCGATAAAAAACTCCTGGAAGATTTGATAATCTCGGCAATCAACATGAGTAAGGAGAAAACAAAAACATTATTTCAGCAGAAAATGCAAGAAGCAATCGGGTTCTTGCCTTTAGATGGAATTCAAGACTTAATATCTTGAAACCACCAGGTACTTTTCTACGATTCATACAATCACTTCAATCATTACCGGGAATCGGTAAAAAATCCGCGGAAAGAATTGCTTTCCATATCCTTACAAAACCCACTATCGGAGAAAAGATTCTTCACTCTTTGGAAAAAGTTCTCTTGGAAATCAAATTCTGCAGTAAGTGCGGAAACATAACGGCAGAAAATTTATGTCATATCTGTACCTCTCCACAAAGAGACCAATCAATTATCTGTGTTGTCGAAAAACCAATGGATGTTTTCGCGATCGAACGCTCAAATTCTTTTAATGGATTATATCATGTCCTGGGAGGGCTTCTCTCCCCCCTCGACAATACTTATCCGGAAGATATAAATATCGCTTCTTTGATTAAAAGATTAAAAACAGAAGAAATAAAAGAAGTCATAATCGCGACTAATCCAACAACGGAAGGAGAAGCAACCGCTTTATACATCGAAGAAAACTTGAAAGACAGCGGCGTAAAGATAACCCGTATTGCCAGAGGTATTCCCTTCGGAACGGACCTTGACTTCGCGGACGACTTAACTCTCACAAGAGCCCTCGAAGACAGGCAAGAATTTAAAGATTAAAACACCTCCCACCCCCAAAAACTAAATTTACCACAGAGAGCACAGAGAAAAAGCTAAAAACACTCGCTATTTGCATACTTTGTTTTTAATAAATTGTTTTTTTTATTCTCAGTGATACAAAAAGTATACTGTAGTATACGCTAACCTTGACTTTATTGTGTGAGAATCATATAATTCAGTAAGAATTTTTCTTGAAGGGAGTTCTATGATTGAAATTGACTGGGTAGTTGATAAAGTTCGTAAGAGTAAATATTATTTCTCAAAACACGGCGACCAAGAACGGCAAAATGAAAATCTTTTAATAGCAGAGATTGAAGAAGCTCTCCTTTCAGGTAGAATCTTGGAACAGTATGAGGATACAGGAAGAGGAAAAAGTTGTTTGGTAGCTGGTTTTACAAATGAAGGTAAACCTATTCATATAGTTTGTGGAGGCTTTGAGAAAGAAATGATCATTATAACGGTTTACGTACCCCAACCTCCTAAATTTAAAACACCTTACGAAAGGAGGTAAAAATGATTAGAGTTTGTAGTTTTTGTGGAAACAAAAACTTTAAAGAAAAAAGAGTTCAATATATCTATAAAAATGACGGTCATTTTCTGATAGTAGATAATGTCCCCTGTGAGGAATGCGAATATTGCGGAGAGCAGTATTTTGAAGCCAAGGTTTTAAAGAAAATCGAAAAGGATTTTATAGACATTTATTCAAATAAAAAGAAGCTAAAAAAACATATCGAAGTACCAGTGGAAGAATTCGCTGAGTTAAAGTAGGATTTCTTACTCTTTAAGATTTTTTCGTATCGATAAAGCATATGAGGGGCAGGACTTCTTTGAAACGTAGCTAGATAAATTTACATGATAAAAGCTATTCCGAAAGATATTAAGGATACAATAAAACGAATCCAAAAAAAAACAAAAGAGAGCTTTGGAGACAATCTAAAATCTTTAATTCTATATGGTTCATGGGTTAAAGGAACAGCCGGGAAAAACTCGGACATTGACCTTCTGGTTGTTTTCGGACGTCTTGATGAAAATATAAGGAAGAATATTAGTGATATCTCGCACAAAATTGATTCAGAGCGAATAATTACAATTGTTTCGTGCAGTCTCGAAGACTTCAAAAAGGAAACAATTCCTTTATACACGGCGGTTAAAAAAGAGGGGAAAATGATTTTAGGTTTAACAGACCTCTCTTTAAACCCTGAACCCCCGGAAGTAAAATACGCTGAATTCATTAAAAAGTCTCAACAAATCGAATCCCATAAAGTAGAAACCGCAGAAGCACTTCTCGAGAAAAAATTAATTTTCGGAATTCCGGAGTTTTGTTTTATGGCCTCGAAGCATGCAATCCAAGCCGCTCTTGCAATGAAGGGAAGAGGTTATACCAGCAAAGTGTCAGAACTTATTCCACAAGCCGCGGAATATCTGGGAAAAGAATTTTCTTCATCTTTTAAGCATGTATTTGATATTTACGTTAAGGAAGAATATGAATTGACACCTATATCAAAGAATGAGGCGACCAGAGTAATAAGATATGCAAGAAAAACAATGAAAGTTTACAAAAAGTGGAGACAAAATAGTAGAAAATGAAAAAACAAATACTCTGTGTCCTTTGTGCCTCTGTTATTAAATATAAAGATGATGGTATTGCATCGTGTTACGTGATACGTGTAAGGTGAACGTAACAAAAACGTTTAACGTGTTACGTATAACGTTTAACGTGAAGAGTGGAAATTGAAAATTGTAAACCGCAAATTGAACTTAAAAAAATTAAAAATTTACAACTTACAATTTAAAATTTACAATCTTTAGCAGGAGATTGTATGAAAATGAGGGGAAAAGTAAGTATAATTAAAAAAATATTTTAAATTCAATTAATACTGTACTATGGGGGGTTGACAATAGATTTACGAAAACTATATTATGGTTGACGCGGGGTGGAGCAGTTAGGTAGCTCGTTGGGCTCATAACCCAAAGGTCGTGGGTTCGAATCCCACCCCCGCTATAAAAATTATGAATATTTTCTTGGGCAAGGTTATAGTTTCTTTAATCACAGGATATATATTCGGCTCTATTCCAAACGCTGTTATAATTTCAAAGTTTAAAAAAGTAGACATTAGAAGTCTTGGAAACAGTAATCCCGGAGCCGGTAACGTTGCAAGAGAGATTGGAGTGTTCTGGGGACTTCTTACTTTCGTCCTGGATGTTCTAAAAACCATAATACCAATGGCAATAGCCGGTAAAGTATTCCATTTGAGTCTATTCTGGACAGGAATAGCTGGTCTCTGCGCGGTAATCGGACATTGTTATTCTCTGTTTTTGCGCTTTAAAGGAGGAAAAGGAGTCGCATGTTCCGCTGGGGTACTGACATATCTTTTTCCAAAATTCTCTATTATAGCGGTAGCGGCTTTTTTCCTGATTCAAAAAAGCCCCCGAAACCTGAAAATGGTTTTGCCGATATTTCTTTTAGCGCTCGGACTCTGGATCTGGCTCTACTGGAACTCTATGCCTTTTTTTATTCCATTTCTATTGATATTTTTAACTGTTGGAATTCTTATAAATAATGATATAATTAAAGAACTCATTAAGGGAGGAAGCAAGTGAAACTAAAAAGAAGAAAATTTTTCAGAATCGGAGCCGGAATTGTATTCCCTCTGGTTTATTATTTTTCACCAAATAAAATTATCGTAGAAATGTTAATTTTATATCTTTTGGGTGTAATGACCACTATTGAAGTTATGCGATATATATCCCCTCCGCTCTGGAGAACATTGGTAGAACATTCCAAAGGCATACTTAAAGTAAGAGAGGGAATGCTTACAGGAACAACTGCCCTTCTTATTTCAAATGCAGTAGTAATTGCGTTTTTCAACAAACAGGTAGCTATTGTAAGTTTAATATTTATGCTTTTCGGAGATGCGGCAGCCGCTGTTATAGGAACAAAGTACGGAAAAGTAAAAATAGGGGACAAGACCTTAGAAGGCAGCCTTGCATTTTTTATAACAACTATGGTTATCGCCTTAATTTTTTCCCAATGGACCGGAATCCGGATTCACCTTATAATTTTGATTTTCGGAGCAATTGCGGCTACTATTACAGAAGCACTTCCCATAGAGATAAACGATAATCTTACCGTAGCGCTTGCAGCCGCTATTGTCATGCAGATATTCCTTTGATATAGTCACGAAGGCACTAAGACACAAAGAAAAAAAACAATAATTAGCCACAGATTTACACAGATAAACACTGATTAAAAAAAATTTGTTTTGTTGTTAAAAAAACTACTGATCAATACAGATCTACACAGATTAAAAAAAGTTTTTTGTTTAACTAAATCCCACCCCCCAATCCCACTTTTCTTTTTTTACTAATCAACCAATATACTCATTAACCAATTAACTGATTCAAAGAATCTAAAAGTGTCGAGATTTGCCCCCAAATACATTGACCCCAAATACATAATCATAATCGGTGAACCAATCCTGTTAAGATGGTAAAAATGGAGATTCCCATCCTCTTCTTTTGCTAAAAGACGGCTGCCCGTGGATATGTATCTTTATGAGAGTCACTTATTACTTTCAGATAATATTTCTCGGTAAAGTTCATCACTTATTCTAAACCCCTGTTCTCTTAATTGATCAAGCAATTTCCTCTTATCAAGGTCAAACTGTTTCTTTATTGCTAAATCTATAATACCTATAACCCCTATCGTATTAACATCCATAAGTTCTGCAACATCCCTTGCAGTCTTCTCATCTATCAACGCAAAATCAGCTTTTAATTCCTTACTAAGAGATATAACTTCAGATTCTCCCCTTCCTAATGTAATTGATAATGCTTCTACCGGTGTTTTATCTTTAACAGATTTTCTTTTAATCCAACCATCGCTAATTGCTTCTTCCGTTTCCTCTGCTCCCGGTTCTTTCTTACCCTTTACTACAACTTCCTTATAAACAGCTTCGGGGATAAACATCGTACTAAATATATCTTTCAACAGTTTAAATTGTCCTATTTGTGACAATGCAATCAGACAACTACTATCTGCTACGACACGTAATTTCTTTGTTTTCACTTGATTCAGGTAAGATTTTTTATTCTCTTCTGGTCTACTTTGTAATCTTTTTCTCTATACTCGTAAGCAGGAATATTATACTCTTTTAAAAGTCCAACAAACTCTGTTCTACTCATCCCGGCAAACTCGGTTGCTTTCCCTAAAGATATTACTTTTCTCTGGAACATGTTAACCGCAATTGCTCTTTTTATTTCCTTTGCTATATCCTCGGATTTTCCTTCTTTCTCTAAGGAAAATGCTATATCTTCCGGGATTTCTAACTCTATATGTTTCTCTTTCATTTTTTCCTCGTTTATTTGTTATTATAACCCCGAATGGCCAATTTGTCAATTACAAACCCTTCATAAAATTGACAAAAAGTCAATTAGTTGAGGAAGAGGTCATTCTACTAAATACACTATTAATTAATTTGTCAAGTGTTGAGATTTGACCCCAAATACATATATCGTCTATTTGGATATTATTTATTAACGGGGTCAGACCTTGAAATGTGAAATGATTGCCTCAATATCACTACTTATTTTTTGCTTTTCGCTCATCATTCGCTCCATATCTTTGTATGCCTTACTCACTGCTGAATATGTTATCTTAAATGCCTCTCCTATCTCTTTATTGGTTAATCCTGTTAAGCGTTTAGATAAATATATCGCTGCTTTTCTGGAAAGTGAAGGCTTCTTCTTATTATAAAGTTCTTTTGTTGATCTTTTGTAGTGTTTAGCTGTTTCTTTTACTATATCGTCTATTTGGATATTATTGGTTAATTTGTTCTTGTAGGAAATTTCTTTTCCTCCCTCTACTTGTTGTTTTAAATCTTTTATTGTATCTTTTATAAATTTTACCTTCCCAAGTATAAATCCGGCGTAAACCTGATCAAAAATATCAGATTTTTCATCCATTCCATCTAAAACAAATTGTTTATATTTAGAAGGTTTTATTTTGTAATATTTCATTATTTCTTCTTTATCTATTATGTTTTTTCTTTTATTAGTAATATATTCATTAAAACTGGACCATTTATACTCTTCCGGGGTTTCAGATATTCCCGCTCTTACCGGGTTCAAGTGTATATATCTTGTTAATTCTAAGAAATAACTATCTCCTTCGATTATTATCGATTTATACCTTCCCTGAAATACATGCCCGCTTCTATTTCTTTTTTTATTGTAATATACGCTATAAGAGGTATTGATATACTGCATTATTCTCGAAAGATTAGGTTGTGTAGTCTCGATCAATAAATGGTAATGATTGGACATTAAACAGTAAGCATAAACATAAAATTTGTATTTCTCTTTTGCCTTAAGGAGATATTCTAAGAACTTTTCGTAATCATATTTACTGATGTATATCTTTTTTCTATCGTCACCCCGACTCGTAATATGATATAAATATCCTTCTCCCTGCAACCGATATGGTCTTGCCATAACAATATATTAACACCTCAAAACCAATTGTCAACCTTTTCACATTTCAAGGTCTGACCCCGTTGATACGTAATGGCCTTGCCATGTAATAACTTTAATCTGATGAATTAATTTGTCAAGTGTTGAGATTTGACCCCAAATACAAATTAAATTGTCAAGTGTTGAGATTTGACCCCAAATACATAATGGCCTTGCCATGTAATAACTTTAATCTGATGAATTAAATTGTCAAGTGTTGAGATTTGACCCCAAATACAATTTGACCCCAAATACAAGTGTTGAGATTTGACCCCAAATACACCAAATACATGACCCCAAATACACCAAATACACCAAATACATTGCCAAATACACTTGACCCCACATGATTTCAATCAACCACCTTAGACCCCCATAACTTTAGTTCACTTATGCATGTATCTTCGTATTTAGAACCTTTATATACATCTTTAATAGTAAATTTAATAGACTTAGTAACATGAGGCTCTATTTTGATTTTTTGTAAATCCATTGTATCTTTTAAATCTAAGTTTATCTTGACCCCATCTGAAAACAATAATTCAAGGTTTTTTATTCTATTATTGGCTTTAAATATTGACCTTGATTTAGAATAACCTGAAATTAAATCAATTCTATTAATCTTATATTCCCTGTCAAAATCAAATTGAATCCATTCCCCTATACCATCTCCTTCTGCTCCTTCGACCCAGGCTGTATTATCATCATTATCAAAGATATTGTCTATATCGTATAAAAACTTATTGTTTTCTTCAATAAGAGTAGAAGAACAAGTTACTTTGATATGGTGTCTTTGAATCAGTCCTTCATTTTTCTTTAACTCTGCGATAATATTATCTAAGTCTAGTTCGTAACAATCAACAAGTAGTTCGTATCTGTTTTTCTCCAGGAAATCAATGGCTTCAGGATTGCCAATCTCTTCTATGTGGGAAAGAAAATCATCAACTATGCTCCTTTCGAATGAATTGAGAATAAAATTAAGATTTTTCTCGTATTCATGATTAACCAGACAATAAGCTTCCGCAATCGCTAATTTCTCTCTAATTCCCTTTGGTTCATAATCTTGTAGGGATTCCACAATTCTTTTATCTCGTAATTCTGCTAATTCCCATAAAATAGATAATGTGGATCTATATTTACTTTTAAATGGATCAAATGGACTTTTATGATCCTTATTATATAGTTCATTATATAATTCCTTAATCAGATAATTGAAAACTCTTGGCTTGTCTATTTTTCTTAAAATATATAATGCGCTATATAAAAATCTGCCTTCTTCAACATATGTCTTCATAACTTCGTTGTATAATTCCGATCTTTCAACCGATGATATATCTTTTAGAACCCATCCAAATAAATCCAATGCCTTTTCTCCATCTCTAATCTCAATTGCCGCCCTGGAACTTTTAACAATAGCTAATACAGCTTCTTCTGTCCCAATCTCCATTAATTTTCTATAAACTTCTGTTATTTTTTGCTCATCTTCTTTGGAATCGATGCCTTCTACAAGAATATTTCTAATAATTTTAGCATTATATTCAACATCCGAACCTTTTGAACTATCACCATTTGCAAATAATCGAGAGCAAGAGTTAGCAAAAATTAGCATTATCATAGCATATATTTTCATATTCTCATACTCCTCTTTTTGATTTAATATTCGGCAGTAAACAATCCATGTTCATTGTGATATATACCATGATCATAATATCCTCCAGTATGGTCTGCTGGTGAAACTAAAGATTGGAGGGTATTATCTTCGGTAAACATTATATAAATGTTATCTTCTTCCTCATCATAGTCTTCAAAAATTGCATAAAATATGTCTTCATCTTCTGGGCTCATAAAAAGTATACAGCCTTTACTCTTACTGCCAAAATGGAATAAATTTCTATCTTTAAAATCTTTCCCCTTTTGGGTTACTCCCGCAGGTAAGGTTACTTTAGTCGTATTTGTGCCAAGATCAGATACATAAAGTGGAAATCCCTTGTTAATTCTCCCAAATGTTCCACTCTCTGTAAACACACCCGAATACAAAACATCTGATGGTATAGATAAATATCCCTTAACATTTGTTTGACTATTTACCCTGAAAGAGGAACTAAATATTGTTTTGTCATCCGTGGTTATTCTCAAATTATCGCTGTAAAGACCTGAATAGAAAATATAATTTCTTACCACACGAATATTGTAATCAATTAAACCATCAATATCAATGCGGTTTATGGGGTCATTTCTAGAATACACATAAGGGTTCAGACTTTGGGGCCTCATTAATCTAAGATTCCCCGGATACAACGTATGTGGGTCGGGGGTCAGGAACCTTCCGATATCCCCACTGTAATATCTCGCACCGAAATAATGGAATCCTGTCGGGTCTTTTTCTTTTCCTGTGAATTCACGATTGTCGTCAAGGGGACCAGAACTACTTACCAAATTCCCAAATGCTTCGTATTTCTTATTCTCACACTGAGCCGCAGAGAACACGGAGTTTTTATTTTGTTTAAAACTATCCATGGAAACATATTAAGATGAATTCGGGAGAAAGTCAATTGGTTGGGGAAGAGCTCATTCTACTAAATACACTATGAATTAATTTGTCAAGTGTTGAGATTTGACCCCAAATACATGTGAATTCACGATTGTCCTCATAAGTCCCATCAGCCCAGATTAAATTCCCGAATGCTTCGTATTTCTTATTCTCACACTGAGCCGCAGAGAACACGGAGTTTTTATTTTGTTTAAAACTATCCATGGAAACATATTAAGATGAATTCGGGAAAAAGTCAATTGGTTGGGGAAGAGCTCATTCTACTAAATACACTATGAATTAATTTGTCAAGTGTTGAGATTTGACCCCAAATACATGACCCCAAATACACCACAAAAATTGAGGTTGATTTTTAATTATTTAAGGATAAATTATAAAAATGAGAGATTTAATAATTAAAGGCTTTCTAAAACTAGCCGATAATCTTAGGAGAAATGGTTTTCTATTTCTAGCTGAATTAGCATATAGATTCTGCAGTCTTTTTAAGTACTACTTAGTCTATTCCGCAATGGGGCTTTCTGACATTTATTATAAAAAAAGGCAATACAAGAAAGGGATAAAATTATTCAAAAGATTAACCGATAGATATTCGAATAATAGCCGTTTCGCTTTTCAATTAGCTTATTTTCATTCCTTAAACGATAATTACAACAAAGCTATAGAGATCTATAGGAAACTATTGGATAAGACTCTTATTTTAAACAAAAATATTGATTTTCAACTGGTGGGAAATCTGATTGAAGCATATAACGAAAAGGGGGATTACGAAAAATCTTTGGAGCTTATAGACTTATTTTTAAAAGACAAAAAAAATAAAGATATCGAAAGTTACGTTTATTGCAACGCCGGGAACACATTTCTAGACCTTGAAGATTATAAAAAAGCTATTAAATATTACAATCGTGCACTATCATTAAAAGAATCATCAAACGCTTTTTTTAATAAAGCATTGTGTCTTAGAGAAATCGAAAGGTATAAAGACTCTTTAAAGTGTTTTCTTAAGGCGGAAAGTTTAGAACAGAACCCCTCGTTAAAAGGAAAAACTCAAAATTCTATAGGGCATGTTTACTATTTATTAGAAGATTACGATAAGGCTTTAGAATATTTTAAGAAATCTATGAACAATGGGTTCAAAAAAGCTAAAGAAAATTACACTGAACTTATAAAAAAGTTTAAAAAAACAATTAATTAGATTTATTTCTTTTGAAAACAAAAATTTATTCTTACTCTTTATAATATGATTTTTACTTCCCTATAAATATACCTCTAGTTTTTTACATTCCAGAATACTTCGTAAATATAATTAAGTTTATATCTTTATATTCTTTAGAAGTTTGTTTCTTTTAAAGTTCCTTTAATTGGTGAATTATCATCTCTCCTTCAAGAAATTTCGATTTACATCGCAAATATAAGTCAAATAATCTCCTTCTAATATAGTGCTCATAATCCAGTTTTAATTTCGTGAAACAGTTTCAAAATATGCATCCATACTGGTAAATCTTGTTCCTTTTCCGCCTCGGTAGGAACCATATCATCTCCAGTCGGAGTCTCATCATCATTATTTGGATCATGCTTTGGCTGGTTTTTATTTAATTCAGCTTCTTGCTTACCTCTCACTTCTCCTTTATATTGTTCTGCTTGATTGACACCAAATTCGTTCGAGTTGCTTACAGTAGATTCATCTTCCGCCGTAATAGTTTCCTGCCCCCCATTAATAAAATCTTTAACTGTTTTGGTAACCAGAGTGGTTCCTTTTCCGACTGCTTTGCCAATTTCTTTAGTTGCTTCAAAATCATTTTGAGAATCTACGATAAGAATAATCGTTCCCGAAATAATAATAGCATCTAATAACGCTAGCCCAAGAACTGGCGCAATAACCTGTGCAAATTCCCCGTTGGGATCATAGTGATTCACCGGATCATTATAACAATACACATACGGATTTAGCTCCTGCGAATTTGCTAAATTCAAATTGCCCGGATACAACGTATGCGGATCGGGACTTAGGAATCTTCCGATATTCCCATAATAATACCTCGCCCCAAAGTAATGGAAACCTGTCGGGTCTTTTTCCTTTCCTGTGAATTCACGATTGTCCTCATAAGTCCCATCAGCCCAGATTAAATTCCCGAATGCTTCGTATTTCTTATTCTCACACTGAGCCGCAGAGAACACGGAGTTTTTATTTTGTTTAAAACTAT
>Ga0307430_1000757_pt1 | contig 26385 bp, 24 predicted proteins | sample SalMarWE160130MG_FD_202159 | JGI IMG/M metagenome (GOLD analysis project Ga0307430, IMG submission 202159) | Salt marsh sediment microbial communities from the Plum Island Ecosystem LTER, Massachusetts, United States - WE1603-130 | ecosystem: Environmental > Aquatic > Marine > Intertidal zone >...
CTGACAAGGGAGAGCGTAAAGCAAGCGGAAGTTATTACACTCCAGAATATATTGTCAAATATATCGTTGAGAATACATTGGGACCGGTTATAGAAGAGAAGAAAGAATTAATAAAGGGGAAAATACAGGACTTACAGAAGAAATTGAAAAGCTCAAGAGGCTATAATCGGGAAGCTTTTGAGAAACAGCTAAGACAGAGCGGGGGTGAGCTGACTGATGAAATACTGAATACCAGGATAAAAGACGGAATCTTTCTTTGGGAAAAACCTTTCGATGCTCAAGATTAATCTGAACATTAATCGAATTTAGCTTTCTTTGAATCTCTTTTAAGGAAAAGACAGTGAGATCTTTCAATGATCTCTCCTTAGAGGGCAAGTTCTATCCTACAACAATAAGGCTTGCCCTCCGGGTAGCTATTCTTCTTCAATACCTCTTTAGGCTCTTGAAGAAGCTTTATTTGCTCTTTGAGTTCGTTAATAACTACTCTTGATAGGGTTGACCAACGGCCGTCTGGGAACTAACTTTCCCAAGTACTGGAAGAGCTTCACCCTTTATCGCCTAAAGCGTCCCGAAATCTTTTTACCAAGGGGTAAAGGTAAATATCCTTGATCGGCACCTTGAGGCTCCTGTAGCGGTCATTGCGACTGCGTCCCTTACTCTCGCCGACATAGATCCAGTTGGCGGCTTGATAAGAGGTGCCCCGGAAGCGCTCCTTTTCAACAAAGGTCTCTAGCATATAGATAGGATGATTGTATCTTTTTACCCAGTCTGAGCTAATACGCCGGGCAACTCTTCCTAAGACATGGCTGGCTAGATGAGGTACCTTAACCCAGGGCAAAATCAAAAATCGCATGTTGTTAGTGATAAGGTGAAGATTTGCTTTTCTCATTGCCTCGTCCCAGCCAATAAAGTTATCTCGGGCAAGAGTCTTCCAGGCCGCTGAGCCAAAGAGAAAACAGGCTAGGGGATTATCTTTCTCATCAAAGATTAAATACTTCAGGTTCTCTCCTACGGTTCCAGTAAAGCCAAGATAATGGTAAGAAGAAAGCAGGCACTTGAAGAGTTTGAGAAGATATTTCTCTTTAACTACCTCGATTTTGAGAGGAGTAAGGCAGTTAAGCTTGCCAGCAATCGGGGTAGTCTTATGGGGAACGTAGGAACAAAAGGCTTTCTTAGGGGTTTTGCCGTAAGAGTAGAGGCGAGGAGGCAGGGTGAGATAGCCTCGTCTTTCTAACTTTAAAAGAAAGGTGCGACAGGCCATATCCTTGAGTTGACCATTGGCTGCTCGCCAGTTCCAGAGGAGCACTAGCTCTTTAGAAAGCCGGGTGCGACCCCAACAGGGATTAGCCTTGATCATTTCTCGAATAAATTTGATATCTTTAGAACTTACTTCTCGTCCTTGAATAATTATGGTTTTTTCCATAACTCAAGGGTAGCATAAAAAGAAAAGAGAGTCCAGCTAATCCAAAGAATGATCACTTTTTTCAAGACTGGATTAAGCTTTGTACTTGAGCTAATATAGGAGTGCCTAAATAGGTACAAAATTACGTTGTCAGGTGGGTTGTTTGGGATTTTGGTGGGTTGAAGTAGCCCAAAAATACAAGAAGAGGAGTTCTTAAATCAGCTCAGTAATTCGCAATAGAGCATATCTGGCTTTAGACCTTCGGTTTTTTCCTGACTCGCCTCATGATCGGGGACGTTATATCTCACCTCAAATAGCCCACCAGCTGATAAGTTAGATAAACAAATCCGGAAATAAGCTTTGAAAACTTGACACTCTTTCTTGTATTTACTATTCTTACAGTAAGGAAGTAAATATGTCTAAAAATCAATAATTAAATAAGGAGAAGGAGATGCCCGTAGTTAGGATTGGACCAAAGCACCAGGTAACTATCCCCAAAGAAGTCTTTGATCAACTCCACTTAAAGCCGGGTGATTTTTTGGAAGCAATTAGTCAAGGAGGAAAAGTTATCATGGTGCCAAGACAGCTTGCTGCCAAAGCGCCGGCTCCCTCTCTTACTAAAAAAGAACAAGAGATTCTCTCTCGAGCTAAAAAAAAGATTGGCCAAATTCAAAAAGACATCCTCCACTCTCAAGGTTTTACCAAAGAAGAGGCAAAAGTAGCCTCTAAAGTGGGTCTGATTGATCCAGACCAGGCCTGGTGGTGGGTGGAGGAATGGCAGAAAGGTGAAAGAGAAAATGCGGAAGTGAGGTAAAGGATAGTTATGCAAAGAGCTTTATTAAAGCCTATTAGCGTATCGTTTGTGAGCACATATCCTCCACGTCGGTGTGGAATTGGAACATTTACGCAGGACTTAGCCAACCATATTGCTCGCATTCAGAAAGAAGAGTCTCACATGAGTGAAATGGTTCAGGTAGTTGCCTTAATTAATAATATTTCTCAGGGCTATAACTACGCCAGGGAGATTTGCTTTGAAATTCGTACTGAGCATAGGAGAGATTATCAGGAGGCAGCCAGCTTTCTTAACCTTTCTAGTATAGATGTTATTTCTCTGCAACACGAATTTGGCATATTTGGTGGCAAGGATGGAGCTTACATTCTTGACTTACTTGCTAATTCAAGGAAACCCGTAGTCAGTACTCTCCACACTGTCTTGAAAGAACCCACAAAAGGGCAACTTGAAGTATTAAAGTCTGTTTCCTCGTACTCTACATTTCTAGTAGTGCAAGCCCAAAAAGCTATTGAGCTGCTGGTAAATGTTTACGATGTTCCCCGGGAAAAGATTGTTAGGATTCATCACGGTACACCAGACATACCTTTTCTCGATTCCAGTGATTACAAGGACCGGTTTCAAGCCAAGGGACGGCAGGTTATACTAACTTTTGGTCTTCTTGGCCCCAACAAGGGGATTGAGGTAGTCATTGAAGCTATAGCCCTGATAGTTCAAAAATTCCCCGATTTGCTCTATATCATACTTGGTGCTACGCATCCGGAGGTTAAACGGTGCTCTGGAGAAGAATACAGAGCTTCTTTAGAAAAACTGGTTAGACAGAAAGGATTAACGGAACACGTCATTTTTTATAACCGCTTTGTTAATCTGGAGCAGCTTATAGGCTTTCTGAATGCAACCGATATCTATTTGGCGCCCTATTTATCAAAAGAACAAATTGTTTCGGGAACATTAGCCTATGCCATAGCTTGTGGCAAGGCAATTGTCTCTACTCCCTTCTGGTATGCTGAAGAATTACTATCTGATAATAGAGGAAGATTGGTGCCGTTTGGAGATGTAGATGCTTTGGCTAATCAACTAGCTGGGCTTCTTAGTGATGAAAGGCAGCGAAATTCCTTGCGAAAACGAGCTTACCAGTTTGGACGACAAATGATATGGCCAAAGGTAGCTCGCACCTATATCGAGACGTTTCAGCGCGGGCACAAGGAATACAGACGTCCAGCTCCTCACCCACCTGCCAGAGAGTGGATTGCTGAACCACCTTCTCTATCCGAAATTAAGCTTAATTACCTTCGACTCTTAACCGATGACACAGGCATTCTCCAGCATGCAGCATTTACTACTCCAGACCGCTCCCACGGCTACTGCACTGATGATAATGCTCGGGCTCTAATAGTCACTATTATGAACTACAAATTATTCAAAGAGGAAGATGTCTTATCTTTGTTGCAGGTTTATCTTTCTTTTCTTAACTATGCTGTGGATAAGGATAGTGGCCGCATTCGAAATTTTATGTCTTACGATAGACGTTGGCTTGAACAAGTAGGCTCTGAGGATAGCCATGGCAGAACACTTTGGAGTTTAGGTATAGCAATCCTTCATTCCCCTACAGATTCAATTCTGGGACTTTCTACCAGATTGTTTCATAGATTATTACCAGTCTTAGAATCTTTTACTTCACCTCGTGCTTGGGCCTATTCTATTCTCGGATGTCTCTCTTATCTTCAGCGCTTTGGCGGCGATCTTGAAGTTCAACGTTTGTGCACCTTATTGACTCGACGCCTTTCAAAGCTTTTTGCAGATAATGCATCAGCTGATTGGCCATGGGGAGAAAATATTGTTACTTACGATAATGCCCGCTTAGCTCAGGCATTCCTGGCTGCCGGACGAATGTTCAAGAAAAGAAATATATATAATCAGGGATTAAATTCCCTGGAGTGGCTCCTGAAAATTCAAACTAACCCCGAAGAAGGACATCTTTCATTGATTGGTAATAATGGTTGGTTTAAGCGTGAAGAAAAGAAAGCACAATTTGACCAGCAACCTATTGAAGTACCTGCTTTCATTGATGCTTGCTATGAAGCATATTTATTAACAGAGCAAGGGAAATGGGTCGAAAGAATTGACTGGTGTTTCAAATGGTTTCTTGGCAGCAATGATGTTCATCAAGTAGTATGTGATCTTAGGACAGGTGGCTGCAAGGATAGTCTACAATCTACAGGAGTTAATCAAAACCAGGGCGCCGAATCTACCCTTGCCTGGTTAATGGCACTTCATCGTGTTCGCGAAATTGCTCAACAACAAAACATAACTTTCTAATCAGCTTAACCTTTCTACTTTCCACAAGTCGGTGGGCACGGGGCACCAAAGAAAATTCCTGTTTCTATGCTTCTAGTGTGTGTTTCATAATATCTTCTAGCCTTGCGCTGGCAACACAAAGACAGGTATCTGCAGCACCGTAGTACATCTTTACTTCCCCATCTGATTCAACAATAGCACCGCAAGCAAAAACCACATTGCCAACATCGCCAATACGTTCATAATTTTCTCGAGGTGCCAGTAAAGGCGCGCTAGAGCGACTAATTACCAGTGAAGGATCTTTCAGATCGAGTAGCACAGTCCCTGCCCGGTAAATTGGTCCGCCTGAAGTCATCTGGACGCCGTGGTAGATCTCCAGCCATCCACGATTGGTGCGAATGGGAGGAACGGATGCCCCCACTCGATAAGAATCCCAATACCCCGGGCGTGGAGAGATCAACACTTTGGAATGACCCCAGCTATATAGGTCATTGGAATAAGAAATCCAGATGCTGCCTATACCTAAACCAATAGGTCTGTCTAAGCGCACATATCGGTTGTTGATTTTCTCGGGAAACAGAACTCCATCCTTGTTCCCTGGCTCAGAGATAAGGGCAATGCGCTCAAATGTGTAGAAATCATCTGTTCTGGCAAGTGCAATTCGAGTCCCATGGCCTGAATAGGCTGTATACATAATATAGTAGGATCCCTGGATAAACGTTGCCCGAGGATCTTCAATGCCTCGTGCTTCATATATTCCAAAGATACCTTTCTTGGCAGGAAGAAGGACTGGTCGATCTTCTACATCAAAATGGAAGCCATCTCGGCTTCTGGCCAGTGCAAAAAAGGAATACCCCTGTTGCCCTTCAATTCGCAGGAGCAGAAGGTATTCGTCGCCAGATTTGACGGGAGTGCCATTGAAGACTGTATTGCAATGAAAAGGAATGTCCTCCAGGGTTAAAACAGGATTTTCTTCCCAACGATGAAATATGTCTGGCCCAGTTTTTCTTTCCATTATCAGAATTCCTTCTCGCTTTTGAGGCATGCCTGCACAATGCTTTGCACCTTAGTTGTACCCAGGCATATACAGGAGTTAGCTGCTCCGTAGTACAGTCTTACTTCGCCGTTCGCTTCGATAATCGCTCCGCACGAAAATACCAGATTAGACACATCTCCTATGCGCTCGTAATCCTCGCGTGGCGAGAGAATGGGAACATTTGTTCGGCCTAAAATTTCTGTGGGGTTCTCTGCGTCGAGAATTACTGCTCCAAGGCGAAAGAGCGGTCCGGTAGAGGTCTGTTTAACGCCATAGTAAATGAAAAGCCATCCGGCATCGATTTCTATTGGGGGCGTGGCAATGCCTATGTGGTCAGAGTCCCAAAAGCCCCCTCGCGGAGTTACTACTACCTCGGACCATCCCCAATATTCTAGATCTTCAGAATAACTAACCCAGATGCTGCGTCCTTCCCAGGGTCTTTCCAGTCGCACATATTTTCCTTTGATCTTCCTCGGGAATAGCACGCCACCTTTGGTATCTGGCTCGGAAACAGGACCTATACGCTGAACGGTCCTGAAGTCTTCTGTGCGGGCAAGTGCAGCTCGATAGCCGTGGCGCCCAAGAGCATCGTAACAGATGTAGTACACTCCTTCTAGCAAGACAATTCTGCCATCGAGAACACCCCGTTCCTCATAGACTGCCAATGGCTTCTCCTGACAGGGGGACAAAAACGGTTGATCGCCCACTTCGAAATAATACCCATCCGTACTTTGTGCGCAATAGATGGAATAGCGTCCTTCAAGACTCTGTATTGTTAATAAAAGGATATACTGGTCAGCCACTTTCACAGCACCCGCATTGCATATGTCGATGCAGCGGAATGAGAGATCTTCAATTGTAATAATGGGATTTCCTTCCCATCGATGGATAATATCCCGGCCAAATCCTTTACGCACAAGAAATCCTTTCTTCAACGGTAAGTCTGAGTAAGTTCTTCTATCTTCCAGGGGAGAGGTAAAAACCCCGTCCGAAGAAGTAATATTGTCAGTAATTCTGTTTTTTAAGGAAATTAGTCTGTCTTTTGATTAATGATTTTGATGTTTACTATAATCTCAGAGAACTCTTTACCTCAATATAATTAACCATTCTGCTGTCTATATCCTCTTTTAAAGCCTCTTTCACTTCTCCTTTGGCAGTAAAATAGATAATCTGCCATCCGGAACTGGAAATTTTCTTGAGTACTTTCATCTGTATTTCCAGTCTATCAGGACTGGCCTTTACAAAAGGGTCGTCCATAATAAAGAATCCCTTCTTTTTCTTTAAGAGCTTTTCCCCCAGAGCAAGCCGAATAGAAAGATATAATTGGTCATACGCACCACCGGATAGCTTTTCTGCATCCAGAATTAATCCATCTTTGCGCTCTACCTCGATTTTTCCTCTTTCTTGATTAAAAATTACTTTCTGGTAAAGATTATCGGTTATTTTCTTAAAATGCTGCGAGACAGGGCTTTCCTCACCAAAAAGCTCTGAGACTTTCTCCTTTTCCTCTCTTTCTATTCCCTCAAAGATTTCCATAACTTTAAGAACATTATCTTTATTAGTCTCATTTTCATCTATGAATTCCTGCAATTTATTTTCAATCGCCTCTAAGTCTATCGATGTCTTGCAATATAAGTAATCTTCTTCTAGCTCTCCTCCTAGAATCTCATTTGCTCTTCTTTCTATTTCTGCCAATTCCTTCTGGAAATGATTCATCGTGCTCTCTATTTTCTTTAACTCCTCTTCAAACAATTTTCCTTTCTCTTTTAATTCTGCAATACTCTTCTCATTATATTTCATATGCCTGGCTTTATCTTTATACTCCTGCAGTTCTTTGAGCTCTTCATCCCAATGGGAAATGTTTTCTTCTAAACTTCTACCCTTTTCTCCTAAAAGAGCTTTCAAAAAGCTTTCCTGCTCCCTGGCTAGCTTCTCGCACTTCAGTTTTAGTCTCAGTTTTTGGTTATATTTTACCAGCGATTCCTCTCTTGTCTTGAATTTCACATCTTCTGTTTTTCTGTAAGCACTCTTTATCCTATCTTCTATCTCTGTAATTCTATCTTGTTTTAATTTTTCCATCTCGCTTTGTAATAACTTTTTCTCTCCTCTGACCTCCTCTAATTCACTAGCCTTTTTAGAATATTGGTCCTCAAACTTTTGAATATGAAAAAGAACTCCTTCTATATCGTCTGCCCTTAGAGCAAACCGTGAAAGATTTAGTTTAATCCTCTCAAACAATTGCGCCAGCGAGCCTTTCTCTTTTTTCAATTGAAGTTTAAATATACTTGAAACCACAAATGAAATTGAAAATAAGATAGCTAATAGATAGAAAAGTAACCCGGGTTTAATAATAATTCCCAGCAAAGATATCCCCAATAGTATTGTAGAAACTGCCAGCAGAAAAGTAAGGAATTTATTCTTTGCCTCCTTAAGCACCAACTCTCCCTTCTTTGTCTGATAATTTTTTATCTCTGGTTTAACCTCATTATCCAATTCCTTCTTTCTTTCCTCGAAAGTATGGAACTCTTGCTCTCTTTCCTTCAAATTTTCAGATGTCTTTTGAAATCCTTCCTCTTTTTCATTAAGCTCAACTAAAAGCTGCTCTTTTTCTTTCTCACCAGTCTTGATGTCTCTCTCATTATCTCTCCACAACTGGCTATCCTCTTCGTTATAAACTTCCAAATCCTTACTCTTTCTAAAAGCTCGCTTAAGAGCTTTCAAAACTTCTTTCCCCTTTTCGTATTTTTCTCTTTTACCCGCTTCTTCAAATCGTTCTATTTTTTCCCTGATTTTGTCTTTCTCTTCCTTCACCCGTATAGACTCCTCCTCCAGTCTATCGAAGCCCTCTTTTTTAATCTCATCTTCTAAAGTGTTTATTCCTTCAACAAGTCCAGCAGACCTATCAAGACGAGATTTTATTTTCCCAAATTCTTCCTTATTGGAAAGGGAGGCAGTGCTATCTGCTCGGGTTAATTTCCCCAATTCCTGCAGCTTCTTCTTTATAGAGAGAATTTGTCTTGTTTTTAAACCGGTGAGGCGGTCGGTTACATTGGTATAAAACTCACTCTCGGCGGCAATAGAAAGGTCACTATTTCTTATGATAAAAATGTTACGAGATTCTGAAGAGGTCAGGCTAGCCAGTTTTGTCAAATCCCCTTTTTCGGGCAATTTGATTTCCTCTTTTTCTTCATTTTCTATAATTACATAACCTTCTGGATTTTCTTTTACTCGATTTATATGGATAAAATTTCTGATGTTTTTTCTCAAGAGCATCTTCACCAGAGCATCTATGGTTAATGTTTTTCCCTCCTCGTTCCTGCCAAAGAATAGATTAAAATAGCCCAGTGAAATATGCTCCATTTTAGATAAGGGACCGTATCTTGTTATTGAAAATTCCTTTATTTTCATACTCTTGCCTCTGACATTGCTTTGATGGCTATATCACGCATCTGTCTCTTTTTTCCCTCATCATAATCGGCTTGCTCAAGTTCATCCAAGAGTTTTTTGAAGAGCTCATCCTCTAATATCGTTTGGATGTCTTTGAATTCAAACTTAGGGAGTTCAGCACACCTATTCGAGGCAATCTTCTTGATTTCTTCTACCAGCTCGGATTCATTCATTTTAATCTCTTTGCTGTCAACATATCCTTTGATGGTGAGAATAATTTTTGCCTCAGGCGGAAAACTTTCTAGATGTTTTTTCACAATCTCCAGCGGGATTTTGTCTTTCAAGGGGTCAAATATTATATTCACTTCTTCCAGATAAGAAGTATTAAGAAGATATTCCCTGGGTGGGCCTCCCAGCTTAAAAATATTAACCTTTCTTTGTCCTATCTCTCTTTTTGTTAGCGAAAGAGGAGAGCCAGGATAAACAAAATATCCCCCATTTGCCAATCTCCTTACCTGGAAATTAGAGTGAAAATGGCCGGCAAGCACATAATCAACATTTAAATCTTTAAAATAAGAGAGCTTAACCGGCATATATCTTTCCCCTCCCTCATCGCCAAAATCTTTTCGGGAAAAGAATGCATCAAGCAGTTCCCCGTGGTAGAGTAATATATTTTTCTTCTTTTTATCCGGGGTAAATTTATCCCGAAGAGAGTGAAGTTTATAAAGAATTTCCTCTCCTCCTATAGGCTCAAAGGGAATACCATATATTCTTGCCCCTTTATATTCAAAGCAATCCTCTAAATCAGTCAAAATAGTAGTATTTTCACCAAAATACATACCACTCTTATAGGAATCGCTGTCATGATTTCCCGGGATGAGGACGATTTGAAAGCCATTATGGGAGAAGAGCTCCCGTATCTTAGGTCTTAAGTTTTCAGCATCGATATCTTTATTAAAAAGGTCTCCACTTATTGCAAAGATTTCCACATTTTCTTTTTTTCCAATTTCAATCAGCTTCTGAAGAGCCTTCCATCGCTCATCTTCATATTCCTTTAAATGAATATCTGCTGTATGAAGTATTTTCATTTTACTCAATATTTAGAATCTTTATTTCTCCGAACTCTATATTTATCCTTGTTAGACCTATCAGACCCGTGGCAAAAAACCAATATTCTCATCCTTCCTCGATAATCATCTCTATAGATTCTTTCGCAATAAAGTGCTCAAAGATAAATATAAACAAATTTATGACGGCAAGGGCGATAAATCCTGCTACTCCTGTAACTCCAATAAGTAAATCATTTCCTCCCTTCACTACCATAATACCCAGTCCCGCCGTGGCATTAAGCGAACCGTGAATAATAGCGGCTGCAATGACAGATTTTGCTTTGAGCCTGACATAACTAAAAATAGGCGTCAAAAGGAGACAAAAAACTATCATCATAAATACTCCCACTATGGGATGCTGAGGATAATTATGTCCCTGGAGAATAATTGGAGCATGCCATACACCCCAGATAATACCAATAAGAGCTGATGACTTCCAGAAACCTATATATCCGAGCTCTTTTTGGAGAAATCCTCTCCAGCCTAATTCTTCTCCAAATCCAGCAACTGCGTTTATAGTAATTCCAGCAATAAGTCCTTGAGCCAAGCCAATCCAGATAGGATGAATGGGGAAAGTAGCCATTTGGCTTTCCATTTTTTGCAATTGTTCAGGAGGTAGAATCCCTCTGAATCTTTCAAGTAATCCCGCCATCTCCGAAGAGTACTCTACTCCAGGGAAAAGAAGACTAATTCCTATGGTAGCAAAGGCAATGATGGGAGGGAGAAACCAGGCTACTAAATTCTCTAGAGAAAAGATCTACTTTTACTATGTGTTGGTTGAATAAAGCAATTACGCCAGAATGCTTACTACTATCCAGTCCTTTTAATGCCAACAGTGCTCTCGCTGCTGTAAACATGGCATAGTAGCTTCTATTGATTGATAGTCCATAATGATTCTGGTTGAGGGTATCTTTGGATTCCATCAGGATTTCTCTTGCCTTTTCCATTCGATAATTAGCTAAATCTACCGTGCTCATAAGACCACTCCTTCTTTTTCCACGTTTTCGAAGAAAAACGAGCCTAATTCTTTGTTTTTTCTGTATTCGAACAGATCGTAAAAAACGGGAGATATGGGTAAATTGTAGTTAAAAATATAATTTGCAGTTAAATCATCAATAATCTCGCTTGTTTTTAGTGTTTTTTCTTCTACCAGAATGAATATGTCTATATCGGAATCCTTTTTCGAATTACCTCTTACCTTAGAGCCAAAGAGTTTTATGGAGACAATTTCCTTATCTAGTTTCTCCCTTAGTTTCTTGACAAAGGATTCTACAACTTCCCTCTCTGGTTTGGTCAAACAAGATAATCCTTTCTTTCCCATATTTTTATGATCTCCTTTTTTCGAATTCATTTACTCAAATCTCACAAAAGGCAACAATACAACTGGAATAAGAGTGGAATATCTTATGATTCCTGTATCCTTAGCATATATCCTGGGTGTCTTTTGATAGGTCTTTTCTAACGTTTCTATAGAAGGACCTCCAAAATGCATCTCTCCTGTGTAGCAAAATCAAGGTAATTACAGCACACGGGTGTAATAAAATCAAGTAAAAAAGAGCACGCTGCTTTTAGAAAAGCCAGAAGGCACTTTGTCCGGCGAATCCTTTTACTCAAGATTTGCATCAAAGTTAAAAGACCGAGTTTTCATAAGACTAAGACAGTATCAAACTCCCCCTCTATTTATAGGGAAGAGGCAGAAGCTGCACTATTTCTTTTACTTGCTCAAACTCTGGATCTTTATGAACTAACCTGGCCTTCTTCTGCCAGGCGGTTGCGATGATCCAGGAGTCAGCCACTGAAAGAGAGAGATTAGCCTTGATTCGAGAGGCCTTAATAAGTAAATCATTTTCCTCGCCTACTTCCTGGATAGGCAAAGCTCTGGTTTCGGCAAGAATTTCTTTGGCGGACCGCTCGCCTTTATCCTGCCATAAGCGGTAACACAATTCCATCAATGTAATGAAAGAAACATAGATTTCACACTCACCTTTTTCCGCTTCTTTTAGTATTCTCTCCACCTCGTCTGCTCCTCTTTCATCTCCACGAAGAGCAAATAAAGCCGAGGTATCTAAAACATATCTAACGGATTCATTTTTCATTCTGTTTTCTTTCCAACTTTCTCTGCTTTTTTCTTTCCTTAAGAAGTCTTTCCACCAATTTCTCTCCTTTTCCTCTTCCTCGGTAATGTGATATGGCATCTTTTGGAATGGGAATCACTGTGATAACTCCTGCTTCATCCAACCACTCTAACTTGGCTTGCGAGCCAATATTATACTTTTGTCGAATATGAGCAGGAATAGCCGTTTGACCTCTCTTAGATACAGTAGTTTGCATTCTCATCACCCCCAGTTTAATTTTACAAGAAAAAGTGAAAATGTCAAGTTGTTACTTTATTTTACAAGTATCTTGTTTTTTTACAAGTTAAATCCGATTTTTCATATAAAAAGTGCCCCAGATAAAAGGATTTGCCAAGATTCCTGGCCTCTATCCTATCCCATTTTTCTCTATTACTTTTTTGTACCACCAACCGCTGGCTTTAATTATCCGCTTCTGAGTAGGATAATCAGTATAGATAAGACCAAATCGCTTGGAATATCCGTAGGCCCATTCGAAGTTATCTAACAGAGACCAGACAAAATACCCAGAAAGCTTGACTCCCTCCTTAATTGCTCTGTGTGCCTGGAGAAAATGGCCCTTAAGATATTCAATGCGTGATTCATCATTCACCCGACCGTTTTTGTCTATTTTGTCAGGAAAGGCAACTCCATTTTCCGTAATGTAAATAACAGGTTCATCATAGTCATTGTGAACACGTTTCAAAATCTCGTAAATTCCCTCTGGATAAATCTCCCAATCCATTTCTGTATATTCAGCACCAGTGGGTTTCACTTGACTCAGGCCTAAAAATGCTTCTTTCTTATCCGCCTTAACCACAGTTCGGGTATAATAATTGACTCCCAGGAAATCTGTTTTTGTTGATATATAATCTAAGTCCTGAGCTTGGATTTCAGGAACTTTATCACCATATAGAGCGAGCATCTCCTCAGGATAAGACCCTTTATAGATAGGATCCAGAAACCATCGATTCAGATAGCCATCATATCTCTTTACTGCCTTTTTGTCCTCTTCACTTTCCGAGGCTGGATACACCGGAGAAAGATTGAGGGTAATTCCTATCTGAGTTTTTTCATCACCGTTATCTCTTAGGATGGCTACTGTTTCTCCATGAGACAGTAGTAGATGGTGGGAGACTTTGAGAGCTGTAGAAAGATTCTTTGTTCCCGGGGCATGGATTCCTGAATGATGGCCAAGAAAAGAGACCACCCAGGGTTCATTATGGGTAATCCAAAAGCGGACACGATCACCCAGCTTTTTGGAAACTTCTTCCGCATAGTCTTTGAAATAGCCTACGGTATCTTTATTTGCCCAGCCTTCTTCTTCTTGCAGAGCCTGGGGTAGGTCCCAATGATAAAGAGTGACAAATGGCTCTATGCCGCTATCAAGGAGCTCATCTACCACTCGCTCATAAAAATCGAGACCGTCTTGGTTTACCTGTCCTTTCCCCTGAGGGAAGATACGCGACCAGGCAATAGAAAATCGGTAGGCATTAAGAGACATGGACTTCATTAGTTTAACGTCATCCCGGTAGCGATGATAATGGTTACAGGCCACATCTCCTCTATCCCCACCTTGCACCTTACCAGGAGTTCTACAGAATATATCCCAGATAGACTCTCCCTTGCCATCTTCATTGTAGCCCCCTTCAATCTGATAGGAAGCCGTTGCTGCACCCCAAACGAAATTCTCAGGAAACCGCACTATCTTCTTAGGTTCTTCCTTCATAGTACATTACTCCTTATCCATCTTTTTTAATTCTGTTTTTCCTACATGGAAGAATAAGTCATTTTTCTTTTTAAATCAACTCCTTCTAAATTTACACACTTATCATTATACTACCTAGCGAGGTGTGCCTCAACTGAGTATCTCCTGAAAGACTGAAATTGTATTTTCAATATCCTCCTTGCTTACGTCAAGATGAGTGACAGCCCGAATAAGTGAATTTTCCATAAGCAAAACCAGAATTCCTCTTTTTTTTAGTTCTTCAACTACTCTATAAGCTGTCCACCCCTCCTTCTTAACTCTGAAGTAAAGGATATTAGTTTCCATTTTTTGAGTTTCAATCTGGATACCGGGAATCTCATTTAAAGCTTCGGCTAGTCTTGCAGCTTTCTTATGATCCTCAGCTAATCGCTCAACATGGTGATCCAGAGCATAAATTCCAGCAGCAGCCAGGAATCCTATTTGTCTCATTCCTCCACCATACATCTTTCGAAAACGTCGAACTCGCTCAATCAGTTCTTTGGTTCCTGCTACCATTGAGCCCACAGGTGCGCCAAGACCCTTCGATAAACAGAGGATAACCGAGTCCACATATTGACTATACTCTATAGGGTCTATCCTCAAAGCTATAGTGGCATTAAGAAGTCTTGCTCCATCCATGTGAAGGAATAAGTGATATTTTCTTGCTATTTGTGAAATTTCTCTTACTGCTTTCGGAGGATAGATAGCCCCTCCACCTCGATTATGAGTATTCTCAAGACAGATAAGACGCGTTGGGGGAAGATGATAATCACCCCTATTTCTAATGGCTCTTCCAACCTGTTCAGGATAAAGAATTCCTCTTTCTCCTCTCAAAGGATGGAGTTGAACGCCAGATAGAGCTGCCGCTGCTCCACTCTCATCATTGAAAATGTGAGATGCCCTTTCTACAATTACCTCATCACCTGGTTTTGTATGAGCTCTCAAACATAATTGATTGGCCATGGTACCTGAAGGAACAAAAACTGAAGCTTCCTTTCCTAAAAGCTTAGCTACCTTTTCCTCTAAACGGTTAGCAGTAGGGTCTTCTCCATAAACATCATCCCCGACTTTTGCACAAAACATTACCTCTAACATTCCGGGAGTTGGCTTGGTAACTGTATCACTACGTAAATCTACCATTTTTCCTCCTATGACTTTCTTTAATGAGAACATTCAGACTTTACCCTACAGTTTTATAGGGAAGAGCTAGTAGCTGAACTATTTCTTGGCGCTATCAAGACCCAGGTTTACTTTCTGGCCCTTTTCCCTTTTCCATTGGAAAAGCAAGGGCAATCTCGTAAGCCATTTGACTTGTATTTTGATAGATTTGTTCAAGAAAGGGAATAATTAAGCGAGAATCAATCTTATCTGATAGGGGCCCCAGTTTTTTTAAAATGGCAAATTTCTTCTTGGGCTCAGCAATATGAAAATGTAAATCTTCTAAAGAAGCCCCCAAACTGACAAATTTATCCTCATCCAGCTCATCGAGGACTACTTTCTCTAAGGCTTCCTTTTCCTTGATTGTTGAAGACTCTTTTTCTGGAAAGTCTGTTAAACTTCGGACTGCTCTCAACTCCTCTAAAACTTTTTCTTTTGTCCATCCCCTCAACTCAAAAAGTAAGAATGGGTCACGGTCAAATGCCTCTGCTAAAATATAATGTGTGGCAGCAATATGTTTACAAGGGTTAGCCCAATCAGGGCAAGAACAACTTGTTTTAAGCTCAGTTGCTCTGGCAGGGAATAAAGAAAGACTGCAACTGTTAAATACTTCATTTATATTGGGCGGCATCTCTCCCATGAGAAGTTTAGCCGCAAAAATAGCGTGCTCGGCTAATACTTTTATTACTTTCTGCCACTGTTTATTAGTCAAAGATTTAAGTTCTATTCTGACTCTGTAAGGAGTTCGTCTTGTTCCCTGCACTTTAGCCATTACTTCCCCAGGAGTAATTATCAAATCCTTTACCGCGCCTCTACGAGCATAAGTACGGCCACGTGGCAGTCTGTTTGAATAATAACTGCCCAGAATCTCTAATGCTTCTATCCACTTTTTAGCCCACCAGGTTTTCCCAAATGCTCCCCTTTTTGCCATTATTCCTCCTCCGAATCAATTGTGGACTCACTACTCAAGGTCAAAATTTCACGAAGCTTATCATTAGACATTTCTGTAATCCACTTCTCGCCAGTACCTATTATCCTGTCTGCCAGTTCCTTCTTTTCCTCTAGCATTTTGTCTATTTTTTCTTCCAGTGTCCCCAGGCAAATCATTTTATATACTTGCACATTCTTTTTCTGCCCTATACGAAAGGTGCGATCAGTTGCTTGATTTTCCACTGCTGGATTCCACCACCTATCAAAGTGAAATACAAAGCTGGCCCGGGTTAGATTAAGTCCTGTCCCTCCTGCTCTAAGGGAAATCAGAAAGAGAGGAGAAGCATCTTCATCTTCCTGAAAAGAGCGAACCATTTCATCTCTTTTTTTGCTCAGAACACCGCCATGAAGAAAAGGAACTTCCACCTCCAGTTTTTCTTCTAAATAGCGGGCTAGAAGGTATCCCATTTCTCGAAATTGAGTAAATATTAAGGCATAACTTTTCTCCTCAATTACCTCCTCACTCATCTCAACCAATCGCTCCAATTTCCCTGAACGAGCGGATAAAGATACATTTTCCCGCAGGTAAAGAGAGGGATGGTCACATATTTGCTTAAGAGCCATCATAAGAGAAAGAATTAGACCGCGCCTGGCTATACCTTCACTTTTTTCTATTTTTTTCATAGTTTCATCAAGAAGAGCCTGGTATAAAGTAGCTTGCTCCTGGGTTAAATTACAGAAAACCTTCATTTCATTTTTCTGGGGCAGGTCAGTGATGATAGATTTGTCAGTTTTTAGTCTTCTAAGCAAAAATGGTGCAGTGAGCTTTTTGAGCTTCTCTGTCGCCTCTGGATCTTTATATCGTTCTATAGGAAGGGCAATGTTACGCTTGAATTTTTTTAAAGGTCCAAGAAAACGAGGGTTAAGAAACTCAAAAATAGACCACAGTTCGGAGAGTGTGTTCTCTACGGGTGTTCCTGTAAGAGCCATTCTATTCTGAGCTTTGAATTGACGGGCTGCTCTGGCCTGCTGAGAAAAGGGATTCTTGATATTTTGAGCCTCATCCAGAATAATCCCTCCCCACTCAATTTGCGAGAGAAGTTCTCTGTCACGTCTTGCCAGAGAATAGGTGGTCAGAACCACGCTGTGAGGAGAAAAACTTTTCTCTAAAGCCTTTTTTGAACGGATGCGGTCCAGACCATGATGGCGGATAACAGGAAGCTCTGGAGAGAATCGCTCTATTTCTCTTTGCCAGTTGCCCAATACCGATGTAGGGCATATAACCAGAACAGGATGTGAATGAGCGCTGAAAAGCTTTTTTCGGTGAAGCAACCAGGCTATTACCTGAATGGTTTTCCCCAGGCCCATATCATCGGCAAGACATACACCAAAACCCAAATCAGTCATATTAGTAAGCCATACAAGTCCTCTTTTTTGATAAGGTCTTAGTTTTCCCCGAAAGGTAGAAGGGGTTCTAATGGACTTTGGGGTCTTATTGCTGTTAAGGGTGGCCAGGAGAGATTTTATATTCCCTGTAGCAATTACTTCTACGGGAGACTGGAGGTCAGGATATTCTTTTTTACCCAGAAGGGTGGCAGATAAGGCTTCCTGAAGTGTCAATTTTCCTGAGGCAGCTTTATTAAATAACTCCTTAATTTGAGTAACTTCTGCCGGGTCTATCATCACCCAATGGTCACGCCAGTGAACAAGAGGTTGTTTGAGGCGAGCTATTTGTTTGAATTCAGAGATACTTAAAGTCTCATCTCCCAGCGCTACTTCCCACTGATAATCTATGAGAGAAGGAAAGCCAAATTGGCCAGTTCCCGACTCGCCTGTGCTCTTTGATTTCCTTGAACCTACTCTCATCCTGGCTTTTATTCGTCTTTGCCCTGCCCGAGTAAATTCCTGGGGTAGCAAAATAGCAAGTCCTGACTGTTGCAACAAAGGGATAGCGTCCTGGATAAAACTCCAGGTTTCATTAACGTCTATTTTCACCGAGGATGGTCTGGCTGTTTTTAAGCTCTTAGTCAAAGGTGGAAAAATATTAGAGGCTTCAGCCAATCCCATTAAAAGTCTTTCCTGGGGCTCTTTAAAAGTGCGGTTCAAAAATCTTAGCTCTTTTTTAGAAGATTTCCATACCTTCTCAGAGGGAACAAGAAGACTGGGGTCATCAACTGCCTGAAGCAAGTAACTTATCCGCCATTTACCATTATTTTTTGGGGAACCTAAAGGTATCTCCAGGCGAAAGCATATTCTGTAGTCCTCCCATTGGGGAGAAGTTGCCCCGGGTCTTAGCCATCTATTCAATAATTGAGGAATGGAACGTTCGCTAAATCCTTTTATAGGAAAAAGAGAATTCGCACCGGTCAATGATTTTATAAAGCGAGCATCCCAGGCCTGGTCAAAATCCTCAGGAATAAAATTTCTTTCTTCAAAAGTTTCATAGCTATAGCGAGCTAAACTATCGGCAGCCTCATCAAGAAATTTTTGCAGAATATTCTTTGCTGTATATACAGCAGGAGGGATATTTTTATCTTTTTCTTTATAGGGTGTGGCATAAGCAGCCAGAGGCATAGCTTTTGTTAGTTTTATGAATCTTTCCCTATCCTGCTCCATCCATAATGATATTCTCCAGCCTGCCTTAAAAGAACTTTCAGATTGCGCTGTAAGTTCTGGTATCATCTCTCCTCTAACTATAAGTTCCAGAGCGAATTTAGCTACCAGGGACCATATCCTGAGGGAAGAACTTAATCTTTTACGGGAAGATTCAGTACTGTCAATAGTAGCAAGGGCAGTTATTGAGTCTATAATAGAAAGAGTTTTTCCCTGTACATTAAAAACTCTGGGAGCTTTGGATTTTGGCTTTCTCTTAAGGACCCAGGTTGCAGGTAAAACAAGGGGAATCTTCGCATCCTGAAAGGAAAGGGAAGGAATCGATTTTATAATTTCGGCAAGAACTTTCTCTAAGGAAAATTCTTTATATTGGGGCGGTAGCCAGAAAAACATCTTACCAGGGTTATCTTTTATCTCTGGAACAAATGTTACCTGCAGTTTATCGGTATGTATTCTTACTGAAGCCATTGGTACTACAGCTCCTCTTTAATAGGGACAATTTAATAAATTTAATAGGGACAGCCCTGATTTCTTTATTCTCATCGGAAATTTTTTCCGTTAAATTTCCGTTAAAATATCTCGTAATACGTAGTTTTCTTACTTTTCCCTTTCCGAATTACTACATTTTTATCTACAAGCTCTGTTAAATCATTTCTTGCCATCCTGTCCCTCTTTTTATATCAAGACCTGACCCCTATTTTTTGTGACCCCTATTTTTTGCTGCCTTATTCTTTCTCATACAAAACGACTCCTTTTAATAAAACTGTTCGAGTGAATAAACTGTTAATTTTCTTTGCTCTTCTAAATTCATTCGGTGTATAAACGAGAGGCTCAACCGGATATTCGAATCCAAACTGACTTCTTATGAGCTGTATTAATTCCACAACTCTATCTACAAAACGCTTGTTTGTCTTTTTTATGATTAATAGATCCATATCAGAGGTTTCATTACTTCTTTGTGTACCATAAGAACCAAATAGAATTATTTTATCTGGGTTGTATTCTGATGCTATAAAATCAACTAATTTCTCTAAACTTGATAGTGTTTTAAGTTCTTTGGTCATTTTTTATCTTTCAATCCCCTTAGTCTTATAATACAATAGTATTAGCCCCATGTATCTTCTTGCCGAGGTAACAATTCTTCTTGCATCATTCTTCTTATCACAGAAAACTTGTGCCCCCACAATTCTCGTAATAGAATTACTAGTAAGAGAAGGATGTAGATTATAGGCTTTATAGGGAAAATCTGCGCATTTTTAATCCCTACTATTTTCTTTCTTCTTTGGCAGAGTGAGCTTTATACGAGCTGTCTCTTTCTTCACCTCTATTTCAAGCTCCTTTTTTGTAGGTAAATATAGTTTGTACTTAGAAACGAACACACGGTTACTCAATCCACCAAGAGCATATTCAACAAATACCCTACTCCGATTAGATTCAGTACACAGGATGATTCCAACTGGAGAACTCTCTCCTTCAAACATTTCTCTATCCTTTATGTAGTTTAGATAAAAGTTCATTTGTCCAACATCGCTATGACTAAGCTTGCCTACTTTTAAATCAAATAATACGAGACATCTGAGTATTCGGTGATAGAAGACAAGATCAATATAATAATGTTCATTGTCAATAGTGATTCTTTTTTGTCTTGCAACAAAGGCAAAACCTTTACCCAATTCCAGTATGAATTCCTGAAGATGGTCAATTAATTTCTGCTCCAACTGTGATTCGGTATAATAGCTTTGTTCTGGCAGACCTAAAAATTCAAGCACATAAGGGTCCTTAATCGCATCTTCAGGTTTTTCAATAATTTGTCCTTTTTTTGTAAGCTCCATCACTTTCTTTTTGTCCTTACTTAAAGCAAGCCTTTCAAAGAGAAGAGAGTTAATCTGGCGATCGAGCTCTCTCGTTGACCAGCTATTATTTACTACCTCGATTTCATAAAAGGAGCGCGCTTTTGCGTCCCTCATTCCTAAAAGTAGTCTATAATGTGTCCAGGTTAATTCGTCACGCAGTGCGTGACGAATTGGATAGGTAAGATAAAACTGACGCATATATTTTAAATTAGTTTCTGTAAAACCCTTACCAAATTTTTTAGTTAGGTCCCTTGCCAGTCTTTGGAGCAAGTGTCCACCATATTGGGCTCTATTCGTACCCCTCTGTTCTTCCTCGACAACCAGTTTCCCAATTTTCCAATAGGTATATGTGATAACAGCATTTACCTGCCTTACTGTTTTCCTTCTTGCCTGCTCTAACAGATCTGAAACCCTTGCAAGAAAACTTCCATAATCGGTTTTTGCCAAATTTCCCATTACATACTCCTTGCTTTAACAGCCTATTTTTCAGGAGTTCAGTGCTCGGTAGACCTTTTCTCCAGTCACAACTAATAACCCAAGAGAACCTGTGTCAAACATTGAGACCTGATCCCATTTTTGTATATGACAATTCCTAGTTAATAAAATCTCCTAAATTTGCATGTTTTAGATATTTTGTCATATCAAAGCGCCGCGGCAAAGGCACCTGAAAATGCCGCTGAAGCAATGCAACCATCGACAAGAGTGGATTGCGGGAGAGGGCAGTTGATAAACGGGTAGTATCGCTCGGGACTGCATATATGCCAGGTCCTAATTTCTCGCGATTGACTACCATACCTTTTTTTAACACCCAGACAGAATCAACTCTCTCTGCCAGCGGAAGACCTTTCTGAAAAGCATCAAGACGTAACTGTATAGTCTTTAAATCAATTGAATCATAAGCAAACAGGAATCCTGCCATGGGAAAATATTCCCATGTTTGGCCATACCAACGCGGGGTAAGGACAAATGATTCACTCATAAAAGCACGTTTAGGCATTTTTTTCAATTTTGTAATCTTCTTAAATCCATCTTCCAGTCCCCGTTTGTCTAGTTTACTTTTGACTTCTATGATGCCATAAACAAGCTCAACAGGAAAAACACAATAGTTAGTCTTCTTTATGAATGGCGGACATCCACGCGACTCATAGAGGATAATATCGCACTCTGGAGATACCTGTCCGTCCAAAGAGACTACCTCACCTCGAACAGCGATCCCAATGACATTTGGCAAATATTTTCTAAGAAAACTCTCCACTATTAGAGTTTCCCGAATGTGTCCTTTCGCTGGGTTGTGTTTAATTTGTGACGTGATTTGTTCAAAATCAACCATTATCTGCTTACTGAGTCCCCTGAATACCTGCTCAATGTTCATATTATTTCTCTGCCTTGGTTTATTGCCCCTCTTTTTTTATGTTAGGGATTCTCTTTTTGCAGTGTAAGTACATGCGCTACATAATTAATAAGTGATATCGCTTTCAAGCTATTGATCTTCGTTCCATAATCTAGAGATTCTCCGTGCAAAACCATATGTCTATTTAGTTCATCAAAACCTGTCGGACGCTCGTATTCGGAGGCCCCAATTGGAAGTGTTTGCGCAAGTGGACTCAACAAAGCAGCCCTATAGGTATCCGCAGCTATCTGTTCCACATAAATCGCTGTTCGCGGTTTTCTGTTCTGCTTCATAAAAAAGTATTCCCTTACAGTTTCGTGGCAAATTCCATCTGTTTGGGCTAGAAGCACTGGAATTGATAGTTCGTACTCCTGTTTCCGGTGCGCACTAAACGCCGCTCTTATAATTTTTTCTCTTTTTGGAAAAAAGTAGATAATCGAGCTCTCAATCGCATCTAATCTACTGTCGAAATATTCCACTAAAACTTCCTCGGCTTCTTCTACGTTACCTTCGGATAAGGCCCTTTTGAGTTCCCACAGACCAGGAAGCGGCATCTCCAAATCCAGATACCAGCCGTGCGCACCAAGTAGTAAGAGAGCCTCGCGTGTACTAGGGGGAAGTTTCCGAAAACTTTTTTGCAGTTGTTCAAAAGCTGGGCTTATAAGGCCCTGAATTGATTTCAGAAACTCAAAGACAGGCTTAGTTAGATGAGAGAAGTTAGGGAGAGTGTATTTGGGCATTTGAATTGACTCTGCTAGTTTCTTCCAGCGCTCCTGCTCAGCCAAAATCGGCTCAAACGATTTTTGTAACGCGTTCCGAGCTTCAATTATTGGCTGCATCGATTTCCGAAATGCCTCTTGCATGCACTCTGCCGTTTCTTGCCATTTCTTCAAATGGGCATTTATAGCCTCGATGACTGCTTCCTTCTTTTCCAAAGCACCTTCTTCATACTTTTTAGAATATTTTCCCATTACACCTTTACTAAAATCATATTCTTCAAGCATATCCTGATCTTTTTGCATTCTCTTCATATTGTTTCCTTTCATTTTTTGTTGCTTTTCTTGCACTTATTATTCTGATTTTATCTCCTCTTTCTGTATGAGCGACTACCAGAAGACGATTTTTATAGGAGTTTCCAATTAATATGAATCTGTGTTCTTCTTCAGAATGAAGAGGATCATAAATTGTCAATGATAAAATATCTTTGAAAACTGTGCTTGCTTCATCGAAAGATACATTGTGAATTTTCATATTCTTTTTTGCTTTCTCTGAATTCCATTCGAATGAAAGCATATTTCGCCTCTTTTGATTTAGTCATAACGTTTCACATAATCTAACTGGAATTAAGCATTTTTCTACCTCATTATACTATTCTAGCAAAATAAATAGAATTATTACTTCAAATATCAAGACCTGACCCCTATCTTTTGCTATCTTTTGGTCTACAATGTGTCCAGGTTAATTCGCCACGCAGTGCGTGATGAATTTTTTCTTTTCCCTCCCCCTTGACAAATTTTTCAATTATACTATATTATAATCAATCCAATATTTTGGAGGTGGATAACCCGTAAGGGTTAGCGTGAAGAGGTCTTCATTCGAAGACCTCTTCTTTTTATATGAATATCCTTCCATAGCCCTTGATACACTCCTGGTATAAATGCCTATTATATTTTATTTTTATTACCTCACAAATCTTCTTCCCGAATATATTTCTTGGATCTGGAATTTTTTTATTTTCCTGCAAAATGCTTTGTTTAACGGGATGCGCTAGAATATCCGCAAGTTGAAGACCAGCAATATTATTTCTTTTGGGCTTCAATTTGATTTCTTTACTAGAAAGAACATCTTGAAAAAAATCAGGCTCTCGATAACGAGTTCCTGCATTATATACTCTCTTATAAGCTTCTTTCAATTGTATATCCTCACTACCTCCTCTACTTTCTGCTAGCACATCTCCAATGCCTTCTACAAAATTTAGAAGACCGCAGTATCGCTCAAGAATAGCGGTTAAGCAGTAATGGTATGGATGAAAAGCCAGCTCTTTATATTTTTCTACATGATTTTTCTTATCAATAACTACAGCAATAATCTTAAAATCAGCTCCTCTTATTAAGTCTAAAAGGTCACTATCAAATTTCCTTTTCGCCGTTGCATCGCATAATCTTCCAAAGCAACCTCGCCGATTTATAATATCATTTCGGTGCAAAACGGGAGGAAAGTCAGGATCATAGGATAGATGCTTCTGTTTAAAATCTTCCAATTTTCTGGCAAAAATTCTATATTGTTCTGACTCAAAAATACAACCTACAAGACAAAGATACCGATTTTCTTGCTTTTGCAGATTTTTATAGGTATGATCACCAGATTCATCAATATAGATTCTAAAGCGTTTTCTTTTTACCACTATGACCTTTATTTGGAGAGAGAATGAGAAGATATCCCCTGTGTGCTGCGATCCCTTATTTATAAATCTCTTGCTCTAATAAGCCTATTCTTCACAAGTTCAACCATGGCTCGATAGACTCTTTCTTCAGTCACAACTAATAACTCAAGAGCATCCATGTCAAATATCAAGACCTGACCCCATTTTGCCATTTTGTGTTTTTCACTGTCCCTATTTTCTTTTGAGTTGAGCGGAACTCCCAACGTTGGTTCACACCGCCGTCAGTTAAGTCTGATTTACTGTAATTTGAAACTTCGTTATCCTCATAAAGACCACCGCATGAGCGGCGCACGATTTAGCGCGTTCCCGCAAAGGGCTGGTTAGGTTTTCTTTTCAAAACCTGGAGGATTCTCTTTGGTACATCTCCAACTGTAGGCCCTATGAAGGACTAGTTTTGTTATTTCTGCGAAAGCCTTGATAGCTTCAACCTTGACCTCTTCGGGCAAGTGTTCGTCTCTGTCTGATATCTTATATGTGCTTGTTCTTTCTTTAGAATTCAGGTTTATAACATTTACGAACATATGTTTCTCGGAGAGATGAATGTAGCCAGATGTGTTGTTATACACACTTGGAATCCAATCATACTCCTTGCTGAAGTGATCAACAAGGAAACGATCTGTCATTTTTTTGCCATCTCTTGTCTTTAAGTTTCTTACGAAAGTTCCCTTCAGAATTGCAGTAGCAAACTTATGTGGGTCACATGCCAGCCACCCTGCACCAAATCTAAGAAAATTGTCGAGTTGAAGCCGAATTAAAGGGGCTGAAGCAACAAAGTTGTCGCTTCGCATCAGTGTTATGAAACCGGAAACCAGCGACATAGATCGATTCAGAACAGCAAAGGCGAGGAGATCGAAAGGGTATAAAGCTCCTCCGAATGCCTTCATTATTGCCTCACCCTCTTTCAGATGGGCGTCATTTAATTTTTTTAAATCGTTAAGAAAATAGTCAATCATTCTTTCAAACCTAACGATCTGGCAATCAGGGGCGCAAGGACTACGGCGCACTGATCTTGAATTATTTAAAAAACCTTATGCGATGCAACGGATATAACACTAATTCGAAACACTGCCCTTTGTAATTTAATAGGGACAGCGCCCATTTATTGATTCTTACTCATAGAACAACATACCTATATCCTCAAAAAATTTCTTCGAGTATAACTCCGAGCCGTTGCAAGTATTGCTGAAGTCACTGTTATCTTCAAAAACACATTGCTGATAATTCTCCCCCTGAGTAACACAATGGAAAAACTCGTTACTACAGCTCTTGATATTCGTGGTGTGTTACAAGTTTATATGTAGCGATCAATCCGTCAATAATAATGGTCGCTGTCCCTCTTTTTCTTATTCTATTTTGCAAAGTTTTCTTCCACAATCTTTATCTCTTCTTCTGTCAGTCCATAAAGCTTATAGACTATCTGGTCAATAAGGTGGTCGGTTATTTCTATCTTGCGCTTTAGAGGGGTAAGTTTCCGGAGGCTTGTATCAAATTCAGTGGAGAGTCTATCCTGGAAGTCCCGGCGAGAGGGGTCAATCTGAAGTTTTTTCCTATTCTCCTTAAGAATACTTATGAGGTTATCCCCAGTAGTTTCATGATACTTCTTAATTATAGTTTTTCCTGTTAGGTCTTCCACTTTGGTTCCGATGTCTCTTTCTAACCATCCCAAGAAACTCTTTGTCTCCTCATTTTTCTCTTTGTTGTATTCAATCATCTTTTCGGCTAAAAAAGCCAAGAAGTCGTGGACGACATCGGACTGCTCAACAATTTCGCCTTCCTTAATTTGAAAATCCTTATTTAACGGGTCAGCATTATGCTTTTTAACAAGCTCCGGGTCAGGGATGTATTGCTTCTTAAGACGCTGGTCGACAAAAAAGAGAAGAGAACCCCAATTGCCGTTTTCACGGTAGCTTTCGTAAAGCCTCTTCCCTTCCTCTTTTAACTTTTCTCGCTCTTCCTTTGGAGTGATGAAGCAAATGCGACGAATGGGCATAGAATCTATCTCATAAGCATTTACATGGTTATTCGTGCTTGTCAGTCTAAATCGCCACTCCCATAGTGATGAATTCAATAAAGCCAGGATAGCAAATAGACCAAGTTGTTTCGGATTCACAATATAAT
>Ga0307430_1000759_pt1 | contig 26366 bp, 26 predicted proteins | sample SalMarWE160130MG_FD_202159 | JGI IMG/M metagenome (GOLD analysis project Ga0307430, IMG submission 202159) | Salt marsh sediment microbial communities from the Plum Island Ecosystem LTER, Massachusetts, United States - WE1603-130 | ecosystem: Environmental > Aquatic > Marine > Intertidal zone >...
AGATAAAGAGGTCATTGAAAGCTGCAATAAAAATAAAATACCGATGATCTTTACCGGAAAAAGACATTTCAGGCATTGATTCCTTAATATTATAAAAGATTAAGCCCTCCATAAAATTTCTTCCGTGGAGGGCTTGTTATAAGATAATTTATTGTATAGTAGGGCTTATTCTCTGTGTCTCACTTACCTTTAATTCTTTATCAGAAATCTTTGTGCTTTTTTTATCTTTGCGGCCTGTTTTTGTAGGATATCTCTCCAGAGTATGCTTTATTACATCATCTATATTTTCCGCAAATTCAAGTTTAAGTCCCTTGATTATATTGTCTGGTATTTCATCAAGATCCTTTTTGTTCTTTTCGGGCAGCACGACTTTCTTAAGCCCTGCTCGCTTTGCAGCCAGGAGCTTTTCCTTTAGTCCGCCTATGGGAAGGACCCTTCCTCTCAGGGTTATTTCTCCTGTCATACCCACATTTCTTATAACAGGTATTCTAGTAAATGCTGATACCAGGGAAGAAGTTATAGCTACACCTGCAGACGGTCCGTCCTTGGGCACGGCACCTGCAGGAACATGGATATGTATATCGGATTTATTAAATACTTTTTCTGATATACCAAAATCTTTTGCTCTAGAATGTATATAACTTATAGCTGCCTTTGCCGATTCCTGCATCACATCTCCCAGTTTTCCTGTAAGTATCAGATCGCCATTTCCCTTATAATAGGTGGATTCAATAAGCAGTATATCTCCGCCTACCGGGGTATAAGCCAGGCCTGTTGCTACACCTATTTTGTTTTTATCTTCGATTTCGCTCGGCAGTATTTTTGAAATTCCAAGATAGTCTCTTACTTTGACAGCAGTTACATTCCTGGAAAATTTTCTCTTTTCAACTATTTCCCTTGCGATCTTCTTGCAGATATTTGATATCTCGCGCTCTAAGTTCCTGACACCTGCTTCTCTGGTATATTGTTCGATTATCAAGCTGATGGCATCTTTTTCAAAATTAATATTATACTTTTCAACTCCCTGTTCTTTTAACTGCTTTGGAATCAGGAACTTTTCAGCTATATGGATCTTCTCTTCTGAGCTGTAACCGGGTATTTCAATGACTTCCATCCTGTCCTTAAGTGCCGGGTGTATAGTATCCAGTATATTCGCGGTGGTTATAAACATCACATTAGAAAGATCGAACGGCACTTCAAGATAATGGTCTCTGAACGAATTATTCTGCTCGGGATCAAGTACTTCAAGTAAAGCAGATGAAGGGTCCCCTCTGTAGTCCATACCCACTTTATCTACTTCGTCAAGCATAAATACGGGGTTATTGGTCCCCACCTGGGTAAGACCCTGGATGATCCTACCCGGAAGTGCTCCTACATATGTCCTGCGGTGGCCTCTTATTTCAGCCTCATCTCTTATGCCTCCGATAGACATTCTTATAAATTTTCTTCCCAGCGACTTGGCTATAGAATGCCCCAGAGAAGTTTTACCGACTCCCGGGGGTCCTACAAAACAGAGTATGGGCCCCTTGGTTGTCTTACCCTTCAGTTTTCTGACTGCCAGGTAATCAAGAATATGGGTTTTTACCTTATCCAGATCATAATGGTCACCATCTAAAATTTTCTTTGCTTTCTTTAAATCAAGGACATCTTTGGTCTTTTCGGACCAGGGAACATCCAGCATCCATTCTACATAAGTTCTTACATAAGAATGTTCAGGAGACATACTGGGAATACTTTCCAGTCTTTCTATTTCCTTCTGTACCTTTTCCTTAGCCTCTTTGGGCAATTTTTTCTTCTGAAGTTTTTTCTCCAGTTCCTTGGTAAGAGCAATAGATTCATCAAATTCACCCAGCTCATTTTTGATAGCTTTAAGCTGCTGACGCAGATAATATTCTCTCTGAGTCTTTCCTACTTCCTTCTGGACTTTATCTCTGATCTGTGACTGAACTTCAAATTTCTTGAGTTCCTCTCCCAGATATTTTGTTAATTTCTTAAGCCTTAATCTCAGGTTGCTTTCTTCAAGGATCTTTTGTTTTTGCTTGGTACTTGAAAGCAGGTACGAGGCAAAAAGATCACTCTGGATCTCCGGCCTGGAAATATTAGTTGCTGCCACTACAAATGCTGTTGGCAGGGGGATACCCAGCTGAATGAATTTTTCAACCTGCATCCTTATAGTTGTATTTAGATTTTCGGTTTCCTCATCATCAATATAAGGAATGTCTTCAAGTACTTCAGTGACTACCTTGAAGCAAGGTTCGGTTTGAGTAAAATATTTTATTTTTACCCGGGTGATCCCTTCCACTATACACTTTATCTCATTCTCTGATACATCAGATACCTGCTTTATGGCACATGCAGTACCTATGTCATATAAATCGTCTTTATTTACCTGTTCTTTATTTTCTTCTTTTTGGGCTACCACTACTATGATCTTATGTTCTTTTGATGCAGTTTTAACAGCTTCTAAAGATTTTTTTCTTCCTACGATAAGAGGTGTAGCCAGAAAAGGGAATACAACACTGTTCTTAAGAGATAGAAGCGGAAGCTCTTTAGGTATATTTATTTTTTCTATATTTTTATCAAACTTTTTTTCTTCTGCCATTTAAAATATCAACTCCTATTTTTTTAATTTCTTTATATATTTTACACCAATAACAATTTTTTTTTATATAATGTTCCATAATTCATTTTACTTTTATTACTATAAACTATTTAATATCTACTTTGTTGTTATAATTGTAACAGAAATTTTGCAATTGTACAAAAATAATTTTCCTTATTTATTAAAATTAATTTTCACTTATAGTGAAATTAATTACTATAGTTTACACATAAATATAATAAAAGTCAACATTTTAAAATATTCTATTTAAATTTAAAGTGGTTTATATATAATCTAAATCTATGCATATTAAATAGAAGGAGTATTGGTGAAAACATATTTGGGGTGTGTACCATGTATTATAAGACAGGCAATAAATACACTAAATGTCAGCGGCTGCAGTGATAAAACCAGCAGGAAGGTTATTTCAGAGGTGCTGCAAAGACTTAAAAATATAGATTATGGCCTATCACCGGCTGCAAACTCTGATATTGCCTACATTGTGTTTAGGGAGATAACAGGGATCAAAGACCCTTATTATGATTTAAAAAGAAAATATAACAGGCTGGCTCTTGACGTTTACCCTGAATTGGAGAAAGTAGTTAATGCTTCAAAGGACAGATTATATATGGCAGTAAAGGCGGCAATTGTAGGAAATATAATAGATTTTGGGATAGATATAAAAAAAGAAAGTACATTGGATCTTAAAAAGATTATAAGGGATTTACCCAAAATACCCCTGGCAGTGGATGATTATGATAGGTTTAAAGAGTTATTAAAGCATTCAATCAATATTTTATATATAACCGATAATGCAGGTGAGATAGTTTTTGATAAAATTTTTATAAAAGAACTGGTAAGAATGGGTAAAAATGTTGTTTGTACAGTCAAGTCAGGTCCTATAATCAATGATGCCACTATGGAAGATGTAGTTGAGGTAAAGTTTGATGACTTGGCAAAAGTAATAGAAACAGGAAATAATAATATTGGAATAAATATTAATGATTCATCGGATGCTTTCTTAGAAGAGTTTGAAAAAGCAGACCTTATAATAGCTAAAGGTCAGGGAAATTTTGAGACTCTTGATGAAATTTCTGCTGATATCTTCTTTTTACTTAGGGCAAAGTGTGAAAATATTGCCGGAGAATTGGGAGTAAATTATTTGGATATAGTGTTTGCTGAAAGTAGAGCCCGGGCTGGAAAAAGCAGTATGGTAAAGTAGCGCATAAGAGTAGTATTCCGGTTATTTTAATTTATCTAATTTTGCTTCCATTGGAAAATTCTGAAAAAGAATCATATTTTATCGCAGAACAGATAATCAAGGGTTGATTAATATGCTGAGTGGAAAATGCTAAACTAATAACATATAATTCTTTTAAAAAGAAAACATTAGTCATAATAGGTGAAAATGAAAAAATCATTATTATGGGTAGCTTTATTAGTAATTTGCATATCACTGGTGGCATTTTTTGGCCCGGCTGGTTGTGTTACCGTAAAAAATAAGATTACTTTTACATCTGAACGAGATGGGAACTTTGAGGTTTACATAATGAATGAGGACGGGTCGGGACAAGCAAACCTTACCAATAACCCGGCAGATGACTGGTTGCCCTGCTTTTCACCTGATGGGTCTAAAATTGCCTTTACATCCAGCCGGGATAAAAGTTATGAAATCTACACAACGAATTTAAATGAAGAGGGTCAGACAAACCTTAAAAGCAGACCGGCAGTTAGCCGGTTACTTTCCTTTAAACATGATGAATTCAAAATTGCTTCTGAATCCTGCCAGGGTGAAAACTTAGAAATATACATAATGAATGAGGACGGGTCGGGACAAGCAAACCTTACCAATAACCCGGCAGATGACTGGTTGCCCTGCTTTTCACCTGATGGGTCTAAAATCGCCTTTACATCTGACCGGGATGGAAGCTATAAGATCTACATAATGAATATTGATGGGTCAGGACAGACAAACCTTACAGATAATCCTGCAGTTGACGGAGAAATTTCCTTTTCACCTGATGGGTCTAAAATCGCTTTTAGGTCCTACCGGGATGGAAACAAGGAAATCTATATAATGAATGTGGACGGATCAGAACAGACAAACCTTACCAATAACCCGGCAGATGACGGGGATCCCTGCTTTTCACCTGATGGGTCTAAAATTACCTTCGAATCCGACCGTGACGGCGATTTGGAAGTCTATGTAATGAATGTAGATGGATCGGGACAGAAAAACCTTACCAACAATCCTTCAGTTGACGGATTACCCTGCTTTTCACCCTAACATATTAGGGTATGTCTTGGGTATGCTGTAAATCTTTATTTATGAAATCTTTGAATAAATAATAAGCTAAAATTTATAAAGTAGATTTATCTTAATTAAATTTAAAAAGAAAATCATATTTAAAGGATTATGGTGAGTATTATTGTAATAGATAGGAATCAGTAGCCCAATTTTTTTAGCTTTTCTTCACCAAGTCCGAAGTAATGTCCTAATTCATGCAGGACTACTCTCCTAATGTTCTTTTCAAGTTCTTTATCATCACGGCTTACTTTTTCCAGTGATTTTTTAAAAATGGTTATCTTATCGGGTAATACATTTCTACTGCCTCTATTATAGGTGGCGGGAACTCCCTGAAATAGACCAAGCGTGTAATGCGTATGGGATCTTTCCTTATCTTTGATAAAAGGGCTTATGCTGTCTTCTTCAACTACAATACTCAGGTTTTCTATCTTGCACTTAAATTTGTCCGGGAGATTTTCTAAAGTTTTTAATATTATTTCCTCGAACTTTTCTTTTTCCATTTTTTTTTATGCTAATAAATTGCTATATTAATACTTATTTATAAAATATCATAAAAATAATTATATATGAACAGTAAGGGAGGTATTTATCTATGTCCGAAATAAGGCAGGATCTGTCATCGAAAGACTGGACTATTTTTGCCACAGAAAGATCCAGGAGGCCAAGTGATTTCAAGAAAACAAAGGAAAAAAAGTTTAGTAATGAGTATGAAAAAAAATGCCCCTTCTGTAAAGGAAATGAGGATATGACTCCAAAAGAGATTTTGAGCATCAAAAGTGAGAGGAATTGGTCGGTGAGGGTGGTGCCCAATAAATATCCGGCACTAAAGCCAAAAAAAGATTACGGGCGCAGTATTGGCCGGCACATAGAGGGTCCCTATCTCAGTATTGACGGGGTAGGGAGCCATGAAGTTATTATTGAATCACCAAAGCATAATGAGGATCTCTGTAATATGAAGCTTTCCCAAATAGAAAATGTAATTAAGGCATATAGAAAAAGATTTATAACATTAAGCTGTAAGGGGAATTGTCAACTTATAGTCATATTCAAAAACCACGGCGGCAGGGCAGGCACTTCATTAAATCACCCGCATTCACAGCTTGCAGCAATACCTTTTGTTCCCGGTTTTGTCAGGAATAAATTATATGAGTCTGAAAGATATTTCAATAATTCTGGAAGATGCGTATACTGCGATATTATGGAGTATGAGATAAAGGCAGGGGAAAGAATCATATGCGATAACAAAGATTTTATTGCTTTTGCACCTTATGCCTCACTGTCTCCTTACAGTGTCCAGATTTTTCCTAAGGAACACCAGGCTTGCTTTTCAGAAATTTCAGAAGGCAATACTAAATATCTTGCATCAATTTTAGGGACTATACTTAAAAAACTTTATTATGTGCTGGACGATCCTGATTATAATTATGTAATAGACAGTGCTCCTGTCGGTCAGAAAGGAAATAGGCATTACCACTGGCACCTTGAGATATTTCCAAGACTAAGCACAAGGGCAGGATTTGAAATAGGGTCCGGAATTAATATCAATACTGTATTGCCTGAAAAGTGCGCAAAGTCCTTAAGAGACTATAATGTTTAATAATATTATGAGAATATGAGAAATTTTATTATCAGCATGCTTGTGCTAACGCTCTAAGATGAAGTCCGGTCAAAGAGAAGCCAATTGCATAGGGGAAAAGGCCGGGCCGCTTAAGCAAGCTCCATAAAATCAATTTCCAGTAATAAAGTCTCCCGCGCTGTTTGATTCCGAGATACCAGATAGAACTGAAAAATGCCCTCAGATAGTATATATTAAGTCTCTGCGCTTTCTTTTTCTTGGGTTTATATTCTCTTAAGAAAGTCTTGATCCTTTCATAATATGCCTTTGGAGAATAAATTGTCGATATGACCTTTTTATAACCGTTTATTAGTGTATTTTTATCCATCTTCGGAATAAAATTTAAACTGGTTATTTTTGTGTTATTGCCTGTTGCTGCCATTTTTATGATCCTTTTTGTTTCCTCTAATCTTTTATACAGCCTGGTCTTTGGTAATGCCATAAGCAAGCCGACCATTGCAGTGACAATCCCGCTTTTCTGGATGAACTCGATCTGGCGCTGGAAAATCGATAATTTATCATTGTCAAAGCCGACAATAAAACCGCCCTGTACTTCCATGCCGATATTTTGAATTTTCTTGACCGAATCTATAAGATTTCTGTTTATATTCTGATGCTTTCCGCATTCTTCAAGACTATCTGTATCAGGTGTCTCAATGCCTACGAATACGAAAGTAAAACCGGCTTCCACCATCAATTCCATTAAATCTTTATCATCTGCCAGGTTAATAGAAACCTGGGTATTAAAAGTAAAGGGATAATTTCTGGTCTTTTGCCATTCTATGATAGCAGGCAGGTATTCTTTTTTAAGTTTAGCTTTGTTGCCTATAAAATTATCATCTACAAAAAATACACCTGCTCGCCACCCTATTTTATATAAGGCATCAAGTTCGGCTATTATTTGTTTTTTGCTTTTCTGTCTCGGGATCCTTCCGTTTAACTGGACTACGTCGCAGAATTCACAGTTAAAAGGGCAGCCCCGGGAGAATTGGACACACATTGAATTATAATTTTTAATATTTATCGAATTCCAATCAGGAATTGCAGTCTCTTTTATATCAGGGAACTTGTTGCAGGTGTACATCTTTTTGAGAGTCCCATTTTTTAGGTCTTCGACTATTGTTGAAAAAGTTTCCTCTACTTCTCCTAAAACAAGATGGTCTATATCTGTAAAATCTTTCCATCCTGTGGTAAATAGAGGGCCTCCTGCCACTATTGGTTTTTTGAATTTTTTTACCTTGTTTACAACTCTTCTTACTGAATCTTTTTGTATAAGCATTGCGCTTATAAAGACATAGTCAGCCCATCTGATATTTTCGTCTTTTAATATGCTGGTATTCATATCGACTACTCTTTTTTCCCAGTCACTGGGAAGCATAGCTCCGACAGTTAAAAGCCCGAGAGGGGGGATCAAAGCTTTCTTGCCTATTAATTTCAATACTCTTTTAAAACTCCAAAAAGTTTCTTCGTATTCCGGATAGATGAGTAAAATTTTCATTGTAAATGTTCTCTTTTCTTCTAATAATTAATATCTCTATTTAAATTTCATGCTATTCTGACAGATTATAGGATTGATATAAAGTATTCTGTAACCTGTCTTTAAACCTTTCTTCTATTTTATAAACGATATTCAGGTATTAAAGTTACAAAATATTTTTTAAAACTTAAAGACCTCTTTCCCAATAGAAAATGCTTTACCCAGTTTTTTACCGGTACCGAAGTAGTTAACCGTTGCCGGGTCATAAAAAAATGGTTTTAATTTTTCAATATTCAGCTGCCCATCTGGATCAAGTATTGATTCTTCCGCTTTTACATCCAGGATTTCCCCTATGAATTGAGTATGTGCACCGAGTTCTATTGACTTATATAATCTGCATTCCAAAACAAAAGGGAACTCTCTACCGTAAGGTGCATCGACAAGTTCGCTTTTTACCGGGGTGATACCTGTTTTTGCAAATTTATCTTCGTCCTTACCGGATACGATACCGTAATAATCGGCTTTTTTTACCATATCTTCGGAAAGTATATTTACAGTAAAAGCTTTTCTCTGCATTATGTTACTGTGGGAATGCCTTGACTTTCTTAGAGAAACAGCAACGCATGGAGGAGTGGAACAGCAAATTCCTCCCCAGGCTACAGCTGCCAGGTTCGGCCTTTCCTGGCTGTCGTAGGTCCCAATGATGAGGACTGGAGTAGGGTAGATGATAGTATTGGCTCCCAGTGATTTTTTCATGGTCTTCCTTTCTACGGAATTAATATTATATTTATTTTACAACGTCAAAACTCAAAGGTATATAATAAAGATTTAGCTTACTTGTGTATAAAATAGTAAAAATTGTAAAAAATCCATAAATTTTCTTGACATAGTGTATATTATTATATATATTGTGATTATTATTATATACAGTTTGTTAATTATAATATATATAAAAAGTTGGAAAGCAAAGATTTAAAACTAAAAAACGATTTAAGGCGGTGCCGGTTTGAAAATAATGAGATGTCACAGCAGGAACTGGCAAATGCTGTGGGTGTGACCAGGCTTACAATACATTCCATAGAGAAGGGAAAATTCAATCCCTCGGTTACACTGGCACTAAAGATCGCAAGATATTTTAACAAATCTTTGGAGGAAGTTTTTTACCTGGAGAAAGATTAGGTAAAGGAGTAAAAGAGATGAAAAGGCTACTAAAAATAAGCAACAATACTACTTTGGTATTGTGTGTAATATCAATAGCAGGACTTATTTTTACCAATACATTCTTTATAATGCTCAGGAATATGATTATTGAAATGGGAGATGTTGAAAGCTTTATGGATAAGTTTTCAATCCCGGTGGCATCGGTATATATTATATTTACCCTATTTCATCTTTCAGCCCTACTCACATTGATACTGCAGTTAAATTTTTTTAAGAGGGATAATTTTCTACGCGCATTTTTATTTTTTACCGGTATTACTTCTCTTATGATGCTGTTTGGAGATTCTGCACTTTTAAGTGATATTTCAAAAGAATATGTTTTTGGCCTGCCCGGTGAGTTTTACATCTTGTTTTTAAGCCAGGCTCTTCATTTTATTTTCTATGTTCTCATGATCGTATTACTTGTATCAACCGGAAAGTCTGTTGGGAAGGAAAAAGAAGAAATAGTCTTAAAGGATGATTCAATATTCATCAATGCCCAGTATATCGGTATTTTGAGCGGAGCCTCCGGTCTGGTTCTGGTTTCAGTCTTTTCTTTTATGTATTCAACATTATACCCGCTGCCCTTATGGGCTGCAAAAGCAGGGATCATCATAACAAGCCTGATAGCTGTAATCCCGTATGTTCTGATAGTTTTTTACTGGTTTATCATAAAGCTCAGGGAGAGGATAGGCGAGTGGTATGATGAAAAACAGTATCAGGATATGACCAAGGCAAGTCTGGTCACTCTTATAGCATCGATAATCGTAATGACTGCGGTATTTCTTATACAGTATTATGTAAGTGAATTTGATTTTATAACCCTGACCTGGTTTCCGTTTTATATATTTCTGGTGCTGCTTCTTTTTTCAAGCAGTACCCTGTATTTCAGTAAAAAGACTGCAAATTGATTTTTAAGGGGTAAGCATGGACAAAGCAAAGGGAAACAGTAATCTGGGACTGGTGGTTCTGATAATTGGCTATCTTGCACTGATATGCTGGGCACTTGGAATTTTTTTAGGTATTGAAACAGGCATAGGCTGGCAGAGCTACACAGTTATAGGATTTTTTGGACTGTTTCTTGCTGCTTCTGGTGTTTTGTTTTTAATCAGTCTTATTTATAATGTTATAGAATCAAGAGAAAACAGGCGCTTTTCTAAAGGTCTGGTATTCACTATAATAAGTTTCCCTCCGATTGCATTCTGCTACGCGGCGATACTTGTAAAAGCATTGACCGAAGGCCATTAATTATTTTTTTAAAGACAAATACGGAAATATTTATATAATATAAAAATAGTAATTATTTCTTACTTTTAATTATAATTTTGTGGAGGTTAAATGATGGCTGGATCAAAACTTTATAAGATTGCAGTTATACCGGGAGACGGAACTGGACCGGAAGTAATAAAGCAAGGTAAAAAAGTCCTTGAAGCAGCAGGGAATAAATATAATATAGGTTTTGAATTTACTGATTATGATTTTGGCGGTGAGCGGTATTTAAGGACCAAAGAAACACTCCTGGATTCTGCTATTGAAGAACTTAAAAAATTCAAGGCAATATATCTTGGTGCCATCGGACACCCCGATGTACCGCCGGGAGTTTTAGAAGTAGGGATTTTATTAAAATTAAGATTTTCTCTGGATCAGTATATAAATCTGAGGCCGGTAAAACTTTATCCGGATATTGATTGCCCCCTTAAAAACAAGGGTCCGGAAGATATAGATTTTATTGTGGTCAGGGAGAACACAGGAGGAATATATACAGGTAAGGGCGGCATAGAAAAAAAAGGAACACCAGATGAGATTGCAACTCAGATGATGATCTATGAAAGATATAAAGTCGATAGATGCCTTAAGTATGCTTTCAACCTTGCCAGAGCCAGGAAGGAAGAAGGAAAACCCGGGAAACTGACACTGGTCCATAAGACAAATGTCCTTACCTACGTGGGAGATCTGTGGTATAGGGCATTTACAGAGATGGCAGGTAAATTTTCCGATGTTAAAACTGATTACAATCATATTGATGCTGCATGCATGTGGATGGTGAAAAATCCGGAGTGGTATGATGTTATAGTTACATCCAATCTGTTTGGAGATATTATTACCGATCTGGGTGCGATGATCCAGGGTGGTATGGGAATAGCTGCCGGAGGAAATATTAACCCCGGAGGAACCTCTATGTTTGAACCCATAGGAGGATCTGCGCCAAAATACACCGGGAAGAATGTAATAAATCCGCTGGCTGCAATAGAGGCGGGAAGAATGATGTTAAAGCATCTTGGGGAAATAGAAGCAGCAAAATCTATTGAAGAGGCAGTTGCATATACTTGTACCAAAATAGAGAGCTTAAGTGCAGGTAAGATGGGTTACAGCACATCGGAGATAGGGTATATGGTCTCAGGTTATATTAGCGGTATCTAAAAGATGATAGATGGTGATAGTTATTAATATCTGACTAATAGTATTAAGATAAATCATTTTAAGGAAGATTGATTTAAAAAAATGGTTAATAAAGAGACTTATTGACTTATGAATTATAATAATATGAGAAGTCTTTCATTTTACCCCAAACAAATATAAACGCAGAAATAAAAGGATTATCAGTATTTAGATCTAATTGGCCGATTTCAATATAATTACCTTCGTTTATAATGTCATCTACATCTAAAATTTTAGTTATTTTATTTTTCTTGGTTATAGCGTTTATATCCAGAAGCTGATCAGTATCGTTTATTTCAATAATATCGAATAAATACTTTTTATTATATGATTTTTCTATTTTTTTGGTCTTAATGTTATTAGAATTCTTTTCTTTAATTTTTAATGAATTACTATTATTGAAAATAAAAAAGCTACTGCAAAATACAATCATGTTACCATTGTAATCGTCTAAAAAATCATTATCAGAATCTTCATCACCCTGGTCATCTTCATCACCCTGGTCATCTTTAGGAGCCTTTATTTTTTTAAACATGGCATGTATTGTGTGGTTACTGTCAACATCGGTAAAGGTATATGAAGTTATCCCTTCTATTTTTTCATTATCTACTCTTAAATATATCAGGCTATAATCTTCATCAGCAGTACAACTGAAGGCTATGCTTCCTCCCTCGGTAATATCTTGAGAACCTTTCGGAGATATGGAACCTCCATGATTACAGCTTGCAGTGATATGAAATGTCTTTGAGCCCTTATCCTTATCCTCTTTATCCTTCTCTTCTTCTTTCTCTTCCTTTTTCTCTTCTTTCTCTTCCTTTTTCTCTTCCTTCTCTTCTTCTTTCTCTTCCTTCTCTTCTTCTTTCTCTTCCTTGTCTTCTTCTTTCTCTTCCTTGTCTTTCTTATCTTCTTTCTCTTCAACTTTATCTTTGACTTTATCATCGGCACTTAGTACATTAGGCAAGGAAAAACCCCAGATAAAAATAACTGATATTAGAACCAGTATGGTAAAGAGGTAAAATATTGGTTTATTTATTCTATTGTGCGATGTAAACATATTTTAATAACTCCCAATTTTATAAAAAATTGTACTATTAATAAATTAAAATGTCAAGAATTTTATTTTGACTTGTTACGTTTATTTATAGTATAATAATATGCATACATATATATATATTTTTATAATAATAAGTAATAATGTTATTATTAATACTTATATTATAAAGTGGGAGTAAATGGGATTACAAATAACACATTATAGTATATCTTTGGTAGCTATTATATCCTTTTTGATCCTGGGGATCTGCTATATATGGATATATAGAAAAGGTTATCAGGATTTAGTAGGGATAGTCGTACTTGTCCTTTCAATTATATGGATAATATCTTTTATGATGGAACAAAGTTCGGCTAGCTATCAAATGAAAATATTCTGGAATAATATCCAGTATACAGGTTCGATTTTTCTACCTGTATCGGTGTTTTTATTAGCAAGCCAGTATGTAGGCTTTAAGAAATTACTAAGGTTAAAATATGCCCTGTCATTAAGTATCCTTCCCATTATTGTATTGTTTTTGATATTTACCAATGAATTGCATCATCTGGCCTGGGTAAGTGCAAAGCTAGTGATGTTTGATTCTTTTTCTATAATAGTAAAAGAATACAATATTGCTTATTTTGCTTTTAATGCTTACAGCAATATTTTAATGTCGAGCGGTATTGTGCTGGTTTTATTCAGGATTATCAAATCTTATATAAAACCAACTGGGGAAAACCGATGGAAAAATTATTTATTAATACCTTATTTATCAATACCCTGGATTATTATTTTGATAAAGACTTTAGGATTTAATCCCTTTCCAGCCCTGGAAGAAATGCCGATTATAATAGCAGTTAGTACCATAGCTGTGATTGCTACTTTGAACAGGACTAGAGTAAGAGAAATAATGCCTATGGCTTTTGAAACAGTCTTTGAAAGTATGAGTGATGGTCTGGTACTTTTAGATAAAAAAGAGAAAGTATTAAAGATAAATCCTGCTTCTCAAAAGATATTTAACGTTTCAGTTAATAAAATGGACGGAAAGCCGATTTCTGAACTTATGGAAAAACTGGACTACGGCGGGGATGCTGATATTTCCTTAAAAGATGGCGAGATAGTATTAGGAAGTAACGGAAAGCAGTTTTGTTATAATTCCAAGCTTTCAGAGGTAAAAAGTGATAGGGGAAAACATCTTGGCAAAGTGGTAATACTTAGAGATGTAACCGAGATGAAAAAGGCCGAAGAAGATATTAGATTTTTAAGCTTTCATGATAGGCTAACCGGCCTGCACAATAGAGCTTATTTTGATAACGAGCTTGAAAGGCTCGATACCCAGAGGCAGCTGCCCCTGAGTTTGATTGTCGGAGATGTAAACGGACTAAAATTAATAAACGATTCTTTTGGTCATGTACATGGTGATATACTGCTTAAAAAAATTGCAGATATTCTTAGACAATGCTTTAGAGGCGATGACATAATATCCAGGTGGGGCGGGGATGAATTTAGTGTAATCCTGCCCCGTACATCTTACTCAGAAGCTGTAAAAATAATGGATAGGGTATATGAAAGTTGTAAGGAGCGCAGCACTAATATTATGCCCCTCAGCATGTCTATGGGAGCAGCCACCAAGGAAGATAGTTCTAAAACTCTCAAACAGTTATCAAAGGAAGCTGAGGATAATATGTATCAGCATAAAATGACGAAAAACCAGAGTGTTCGCAGCTCGATTATCAATTCTCTAGTAATAGCCTTACAGGAAAAAGACTATGAGACAGAAGAGCATACTAAAAGGATGGCAGAATATGCCACTCAATTTGGCCTTTTGCTAAATCTTCCCGACAGTAAAATTGTTGAATTAAAATTACTTGCTACTCTGCACGATATAGGAAAGATTGCCATTCCTGACCATGTCATGCTAAAGCCCGGCAGTCTCACTAAAAAAGAGTGGGAGATTATGAAAAAGCATTCAGAGATCGGTTATAGGATAGCATTGTCCTCGACCGAACTGGGTGTTATAGCCAAGGATATTCTACATCATCATGAAAAATGGGATGGTACGGGTTATCCTTATGGTCTGGTCAGGGACAAAATACCGCTGTTCTCAAGGGTGATATCTGTAATAGATGCTTATGATGCTATGACTCATGACAGGCCCTATAGGAAAGCCTTCTCTATAGAAACAGTAATGGATGAATTCAAAAAATGCAAGGGTTCGCAGTTTGACCCGGAATTGCTCGATGTCTTTATAGATCAGGTTCTTATGGCGAAAAATAAAAGATGATTTTATACATTGACTTCATATCCCGCATCTACCCAGGATGAATAATTACCTTCCAGCCTGTACACATTCTTAAATCCGGAATCAGCAAGCTTCTATGCTCCTAATATAGCGGTACTGTCTACATGGCAATATACCAGGTATTTGGCTTCCTTATCCAGAGTCGGAATTACGTTATCCAGTGAACCATCGCCTACATAGTAGTTTACGGCTCCCGAAAGATGGCCGCTCGCATAATTAGGAGAAACATCTATTATTATAAGGTCAGGATTATTTTCAATAAGATCTTTTGCTTCTTCCGGAGTCACATCTATATATCCCGTAGTCTCTTCAGCACTCTCTTCTTCAGCTTCTTCACTGGCTACGCCTCCTTTACAGGAGACGATTAAACCGAGGGTAAAAACAGAACAAAGCAAAATAATAGTAGTAGTAAAAACTTTTATGACTTTAATTATTGACATATTTACCTCCTTAATTAGTGTAGAATTGAAAGTATTGGTAACAAAGACTCTATAGTAATCTCAATTCTTTTTAGTGTTGATTTGCTTCTTTAGCTCAGGTCAATTGACATTAATAAGGTGATATGCTTACGTTTAAGTATATCATACAGCTCAGTTACTTTCTTGCAATAATCCGATTTATATAAAAACTTTCTACTTATTTTTAATCTACTACTTGACGTCACGTAGTAGTGATGCTATACTATATTAGTATTATGTGACGCGTAGTAGTGGAGGTAAGAAATGATTGAAAATACACAGCTGTTAAGGGGAATATTAGAGGGTTGCATCCTTGCGCTTATCAACTGTAAGGAAAGTTATGGTTACCTGGTAATAGAAAGACTGAGAGGATCAGGATTCCCGGATATTCAAGAATCCACTGTTTATCCCATATTGAACAGGTTGGAAAAAAGAGGACTATTTAACTGCAAAAGAATACCGTCTAAGCTGGGTCCACCGAGGAAATACTATAGTATTTCGGAAAAGGGTTATCTGGAGCTTGAAGGATTTGTAGAACTCTGGAAAAACACCAAAAAAAATGTAGATATCATCATAAAGGAGGGTTTTAAATGAAAGAGGTAAAAAAACAATCAAGAAAGTTAGTTATATTTTCTGCAGTAATAATCGGACTGCTTGCCGTTGCTGCAGCTGCAATATTGATATTCTGGCCGGAGAGCGGGCAGGGGGATTCTTTTCCATGGATCCTGATAGCTATTATAGTCCTTGGGATGCTTTCTTTGGGAATATTGATTGTCTTAAATGTAAGGCGCAGTAAATATGCAGCTTTGCTGCAGGATGATTACTACAAAATGTATGAAAGCATTTCAGCAGCTCTGCAGAACTCTACTCTGAGTATATTTGAACGCAGGGATGTACTGCTGGATATCTCTGATTTATTATTACAGGCGCAGCAGGATAATCGTCCTATCAATACCGTAATAGGAAATGTTGATGATTTTATCAAGGGGATAAATACTTCATTTGGATACCGGAGCAATATAGTGTTTAGTCTGATCAGTGGTATTCAGAACACAATATATGTTCTTACCGTTGTCCAGATTGCAATATATTTCATGAGGGGTACAGATTCATTTTTCAGTACCACCATCGGATTGATGATTATACCATATATAGTCTTTGTATCCTTTTTAATGAAGCCATTAATGCAGTATCTGGTCTCCAAACAAAGAAAGGTATGGTTTTTTGCTGCAGCCTTGATCGGTATTGTGGCTATATATATAGGTACTAATGAGATTCTTCATAGATTTGGCATGGATATCCCCTGGGTGCAGACTTATTTTGAGAGAGAAATACCTTTTATAAACTCCTGGATTATACTGGCTGTATTAGTCACTGTCGTAGCTTTAAGCTGGTTCATAAAATGGTTTATAAGGTTCCGGTCAATTAAGAATCTGCAAGCTGGGTAACACAATCGAAATACCTATTTATATTTGCAGGGTCACTGCTCTCGAGAGTAGTGACCCTATGTGATTATCGGTTAAGACGAATAGTTTAGGGAAAAATTATACTTCAATCTCGAATATGACTGTCCCGCCACTTGTGTACTTGCAGGGATCAAGGCACTGTACATAGGCCTTATTATCTTCACCAGATTGTTTTGCAAGACCGAGTTCCTTGGCACTGACACCTTTACTTAAGGCATTATAATAGGGAAGGATCGAAGCAAGTGAGTGCATACATATTGCATCTGTTTTGGATAAATTTACTCTGTATCCTTCCTCAAGAAATATCTTATCACCTTTACTGTACACCGGGCAGTTTCCCCTGATTTCAACAACTTTTATTATCAAATCTTTCATTTTGGTCTAATATCAAACTTGTATCAATAAGATTTAGGTCTATTTAGAAATTATACTAATAAATATAATAAGATGGTAGCGCATAGGGGACTTGAACCCCTGTTTTAGCCTTGAGAGGGCTATGTCCTAACCACTAGACGAATGCGCCACAGCATAGAATTTTAGCTATATTGCCATCTTTTGTAAATACCTGCCGCTATTGCTGCTATATAGGATTACAGTCCGTATTTAATTTTAGAAATTAATATAATATAATGAATTTTCAAGTCCAGTAATAAATGGAAATAATCAATATGACCGGTGAAAATAAAAATCTGGGGAACGGAAAAGAGATCATAGAAGCTTTATCCAGAATAAGCGAAGCAATGACCTCTGATCTTTATCTTGAAGATATATTAAAACTCATAGTCACTGTAACAGCAGAAGTCATGGGGTCAAAGATCTGCTCTCTAATGCTACTTGACCCTAAGAAGAAGGAACTGACTATAAAGGCTACACAGAGCATCAGTAAGGAATACATAAATAAAAATCCGCTTAAGATAGGTGAAGGAATCGCTGGCAAAGTAGCTCTGGAGAACAGACCTATTGCTGTATATGATATCCTGAAAGACAAGAACTATAAGTACAGAGATATAGCAAGAAAAGAGGGGCTGACATCCCTGCTTTGTGTTCCTCTTCATGTGAAGGAAAAGATTATAGGGGTGCTTACCATATATACATCGGAGCCCCATGAGTTCAGCGACTATGAGGTAAGTATTTTAAAGACAGTAGCAGACCAGGCGGCTATAGTGATTGAAAATTACCGGTTGGTGATAGAGACCAAAGTAATAAAGGAAGAGCTTGAGACCAGAAAGGCTGTAGAGAAGGCAAAGGGTATACTGATGAGAGAGCAGAAACTTACCGAAGAAGAAGCTTTCAGGAAGATACAGAAATTTGCCATGGATAATAGAAAGCCGATGAGAGATATAGCAGAAGCAATAATACTTTCAAATGAGATGAAGAGTATATAAAAGGAATTTTTGGCCGTAGAAATTAATATCTTTAATGGTATAATTATAAAAATTTTAATATAGAAATATATATTTATAAGGAGGAACGATGTCATTAGTACCACTAAAACAGGTTTTAGATGAAGCTATAAAAGGAAATTACGGAGTTGGAGCTTACAATGTAAATAATATGGAGCAGATTCAGGGGATAATGAGAGCAGCCAGTGAGACCAAATCACCTGTGATCATACAGGCGAGTAGGGGAGCACTTGAATATACCAATATGGCTTATATTAAATATCTTGCCGCTGCAGCAGTTGAAGACAATCCCGATATACCGATTGTGCTGCATCTTGATCATGGAAACAGCCTTGAGACCTGCAAGCTGGCAATCGAGCTGGGCTTCACATCAGTTATGATTGACGGATCACTAAAGGAAGATTCCAAGACACCCACTAATTTTGAGGAAAATGTTGCGGTTACTACAGAAGTGGTCAATTACGCTCACAAATTCGGAGTATCTGTCGAGGGTGAGCTGGGAACACTTGGCGGAATAGAAGATGGTGTAGGCTCCGGAGCTGTAAAACTTACCGACCCTGATGAAGCAGCAAGGTTTATAAAAATTACCGGCGTAGATGCGCTTGCTCTTGCTATAGGAACCAGCCACGGGGCGTATAAGTTCAAGGCAAAACCGACTCTTGCGCTTGACATAATAAATAAGGTTGTGGAAAAAATACCGGGAGTTCCGCTGGTCATGCACGGCTCGTCTTCGGTACCGAAGGAACTTATAGAGGTTATAAACAAGTACGGCGGGAAGCTGGAGAAGACCATGGGTGTACCTATAGAAAGCATCCAGGAAGCCATAAAAAGAGGTATTAGAAAGATCAACGTAGATACTGATGGAAGGCTTGCTATGACCGGAGCAGTAAGGAAGTATCTAAGCGAACATCTTGATGTTTTTGATCCAAGGGCCTATTTCGGAGCTGCAAGGGAAGCAGTTTACCAGATAGTCAAGGGGAAAATGATTGACTTTGGGACCAGCGGTCATGCCGGAGACTACAAGCCGATGACTCTTGAGGATATGAAAACTGCATATCAGTAATATCCGCGTTAAAGAAACATTTGACAAATAATAATACACTGGTATTATTTACATGAAAATTTAAAAATCTCTGGTATGAATATAGATGTTCAGCAGAGGTAAAGGTAAAGGAGCCTTCTTAAAACGGTGATGTTTTAAGGAGGTTTTTTTATTGTATTTGAGAAATTTAAAGTTTGAGTAAGATGAATAAGCTTAATATTATAAAAAAATATAAAAATGACAGGCAGGAATACTTTTCAAGACATAAGATTCCGTCCGGATGCGCAGTATTTGGAGTGATAAATGAGGCTGGAAGTAGATTTAGTGGACGCATGGTGATGGATGGGATTTCGGTTATGCATGAAAGATCTAACGGTCTGGGTGGAGGCTTTGCTGCTTACGGTATCTATCCCCAGTCTAGTGATAGTTGGGCGTTTCATATTTTTTATGATGATTCTGCAGCTAAAAAGCAGACTGAAGAGGAGATAGCTGGAAGTTTTGAAATATTACTAGGCGAAGAAATACCTACTAGAAAAATATCAGCAATAGCAGATCCGCCTATTGTATATAGGTATTTTTTGGATATAAAAGATGATTTTAAAAAAAATAGGAGCAAGAATAACAACTCCATAAATAAGGAAAGTTTAAAAGAAGCGGAAAAGGACTATATTGTAAATTTGGTTATGCATATAAATAAGGATATAAATGGTGCACATGTGATCTCGAGTGGGAAAAATATGGGGATCTTTAAGGGGATAGGATTCCCTGAGGATATTGAGAGTTTTTTAGAGTGGATGAATATAAAGGTCATATCTGGACATCACACGGCAGATTTCCCACCAACAGCGTGGGGTGGTGGGGAGGAGCACATCCCTTTGGACTGCTGGACTGGTCTGTTGTGCATAACGGAGAGATTTCATCATACGGGACCAATAAGAGGTTTGTAAGCGGATTCGGGTATGAATGTACGCTTTCGACAGATACTGAAGTCATAGCATATTTATTTGACCTGATAGCAAGGAAGCAAAAAATAGACATAAGGATGATCCACCTGATTTTGGCCTCTCCTTTGTGGCAGGAAATAGAAAGGATGCCGCGGGATAATAAAGAACTGGTAAAAGCCCTGAGAATTTTATATGGGAGTGCGCTTATAAACGGTCCTTTCAGCATAATAGTGGGGAATACCGGTTTTATGTATGCCTTAAATGATAGGATAAAGCTGAGGCCCCTGGTTGCAGCAAGAAAGAACGATTATCTATTTGTTTCCAGTGAGGAAGCTTCAATAAGAAAAGTCTGTCCTTCGCCGGATATTTTATGGCATCCAGACGGCGGAGAACCGGTCATAGGAATTGTAAATAAAAAGGTTGCGGGGAAAAAAGGAGACGGGACAAGATCTGTAAAGCTGGATGACCAGCCCGTGAAAGTCTGAGGTGATAAAAGTATGGCTTTAAAACTTAATCAGTCTGAGTTTATAATTGAAAGAGATGAAAATAAATGCATATCCTGCCAGGTCTGTGTAAGACAGTGCTCCAATGATGTCCATGAATACGACAGTGAAGGGGATATGATATACAGTGATAGTCTCAAGTGTGTCGGATGTCACAGATGTGAAAGCCTGTGTCCGACCGGCGCTTTAAAGATAAAGGAAAGAAAATCGCAGTTCCGAACTAATTATAACTGGAGCGCAAGTCACCTGAGGGATATATACAGGCAGGCAGATTCAGGAGGCGTTCTTCTTACAGGAATGGGTTGCGATAAGCCATATACTGTTTACTGGGACCGTATCCTATTTAATGCTTCTCAGGTTACAAATCCTTCCATTGATCCCCTGCGGGAACCAATGGAGATAAAGACATTTATAGGAAGGAAACCTGACCGGCTTGAGTTTAAATCAAGCAGAAGCAGTAAAAATACCGGGGTCAGGCTGAAGACAAAGATGAGTCCGCAGCTGGAACTCTCTACTCCCATTATGTTTTCAGCTATGTCTTACGGTTCCATTAGTTTAAACGCATGCCGATCTTTGGCTGCTGCTGCTTCACAGTTTGGTACTTATTACAATACCGGTGAGGGAGGGATGCATAAAGACCTGTACGAATATGCAAAAAACACAATTATTCAGGTTGCTTCCGGAAGATTTGGTGTTGATGCGGATTACCTGAACAAAGGTTCAGCAGTGGAAATCAAGATAGGACAGGGAGCAAAGCCCGGGATCGGCGGGCATCTCCCGGGAGAGAAAGTGACTAAAGACATATCCAATACCAGAATGATTCCTGAAGGAACAGATGCTCTGTCTCCAGCTCCGCACCATGATATTTATTCCATTGAGGATCTGGCCCAGCTGATAAATGCCTTAAAGGAAGCTACCGATTGGTCTAAACCTGTGGGAGTAAAGGTATCTGCGGTGCATAACATAGCACCTATCGCAAGCGGAATTGTAAGAGCAGGAGCTGATTTTATAGCTATAGACGGGCTCAGGGGAGGTACCGGTGCTGCTCCACAGATCATAAGGGATAATGTGGGAATACCAATAGAGCTTGCAGTTGCTTCCGTTGACGAGAGATTAAGGGAAGAAGGAATAAGGCATAAGGCATCTATTATTGCCGGCGGGAGTATCAGATCTAGCTCGGATGCAATAAAGGCCATAGCGCTTGGTGCTGATGCGGTGTATATAGCTACGGCCGCGCTTATAGCAATGGGATGCCACCTGTGCCAGAAATGTTATACCGGTAAATGCAACTGGGGGATAGCTACCCAGGATCCTTATCTTACCAAAAGGCTAAATCCCGAGATCGGTACCAGAAGGCTGTTAAATCTGCTCAGGAGCTGGTCTCTGGAGATAAAGGAGATGCTGGGCGGTGCAGGTATCAATGCTATTGAAAGCCTTAAGGGAAACAGGGAACACCTTAGAGGTATAGGTTTAAATGACAGAGAGCTTGAAGTTTTGGGAATAAAACATGCCGGAGAGGCCTGGTGAGGTAAAAATGAAGAAAATATATATTCAGGAAGAATACTGCATAGGCTGCAGGTTATGCGAGATCTACTGCCAGGTAAAGCATTCTAAGAGCAAGAAGATAATAAAGGCTTACAGGGAGGAATTGATAGATGTGCTGCCCAGGGTGCTGGTGGAGGAAATCGGCTATAATTCCTTTGCAATCCAGTGCAGACACTGCGCAGATGCACCATGTGTTGCCGCCTGCATATCGGGAGCTATGCAAAAAAACAAAAATACAGGGGTTGTGACATGCGATGAGGATAAATGTGTAGGATGCTGGAGCTGTATTATGGTCTGTCCTTACGGAGTGATAAGAAGGGATCTTTCCGGTAAAAAAATAGCCTCAAAGTGCGATCTCTGTGTTGATGAGGAGATTCCTGTGTGTGTTAAGAATTGCCCAAATGAGGCCTTAAAATTCATAGAAAAAGACGAGAATGAAAAAAACTAAAATGATAAGAAAAAATAATACTAAAAAAAATAATAAACTTATTGACTATGTAATAATAGGCAATTCGGCCGCAGGTCTTGCTGCTGCGGAGAGCATAAGGGAGCTGGATAAAACAGGAAAGATAACCGTGCTTTCCGAGGAAGAGCATTTAAATTACTCAAAGCCGATGATAACCTACTTCCTGACCGGATCGGTAGATCTAAAAAGGATTTCTTTTAAGGATAGAGAGTTTTACAGGGTTAATAATATAGATATTAGAATAAATACAAGAGTCAAGTCTGTAGATACAGATAAGATGTCTTTGACTGTGGAAGACGGAAGCAGGATAGGATTTAGAAAGCTGCTGATTGCGAGCGGCGGGAAGCCTATTATTCCCAGGATCAGAGCAGCAGGTGCAGGTTCCGGAGAAGCTGTGTCTTTTAATGCCGTGGATAGCATGAATTATAAAAAAATTGGTGGGATCTCCACTCTCGCAACACTAAGAGATGCCATAAGGATAAAGGACTATCTAAAAAAGAACAGTGTTAAAAGGATATCAATACTGGGAGGAGGCCTTATCGGACTAAAAGCAGCAGAGGCATTTCTGGATATGGGTATTGATATCAATATAATAGAGCTTGCAGACAGGGTCCTTTCGGCTACATTTGACCGGCAGGCATCAGGGATCATCGAAGAAAAAATAAAAAGCAGGGGCAGCAAAATTTATAAAAATAATACTATTGAAGAGGTCTATATTACAAAAGGCAATATTTCCGGATACAGGTTAAATGACGGCAGGAAAATGGAATGCAGACTGCTGGTAATAGCAGTAGGAGTCATACCCAATACTGGTTTTATTTACGGCGGTAAAGTTAAAATAAAAAGGGGGATTTTAGTAGATGACCGAATGCAGACATCTGTGAAAAATATCTATGCTGCCGGGGACGTGGCGGAAGGTCTGGATATACTGCTTAAGGAAAACAAAAATATAGCCATATGGCCGCTTGCCGTAATGCAGGGCGCAGTAGCCGGGAACAACATGGCCGGAGGGAATAAAAAGTACAGTGGCGGATTTTTTATGAATTCTGTTGAAATATTGCAGATCCCGTCCATTTCAATGGGGCTGACCGTTATAGAAGATAAGAGAGAAAAAGATATGGAAGTGCTTAAAGATTTTAATCCGGTTAAGCATATATATAAGAAAATAGTGATAAGAAATAGCAGGATCATAGGAGTAATACTGGTTGGAAATATCGAGAGAGCAGGGATCTATGCGGGACTCATAAGAAATGAGATAGATATAAGCAGTGTAAGAGAAAATATATCCAGAGAAAATTTTGGAATAATACACCTTCCGGCTGATTATAAAAAACATCTGGTCGTGGGTGAAGGGATAGAAGTATGAGACTTTCAATTGACGCAAAAAATTTAGAATACCGCAAACTAAACTCCAAAATTAGAAAGTTCTTGAATAATAGCGGCGGAAATAATAGTACAATCACCATAAAAAATATACTTGGCCAGAGGTATATCAGTGATGGACTAAGATGCAGTGCTTCTATAAGAATTTACGGCACACCTGGAAATGACCTGGGAGCTTTTATGGACGGCCCCTTCATTGAGGTTTTTGGCAACGGCCAGGATGGTATTGGAAATACTATGAATTCGGGAAAAATCATAATACATGGTGATGCAGGTGACATTTTAGGTTATTCGATGAGAGGTGGAGAAATCTATGTAGAGAAAAATATCGGTTTCAGAGGCGGTATTCATATGAAATCATATCTTGAAAAGGTACCGGTAATAGTGATAGGGGGAAGCGCAGGTAACTTCTTAGGTGAATATATGGCCGGGGGTGTTATTATACTTTTAGGTCTGTATAAAAAGGAAAAGCATTTTTTCCCCTTTGAGGGCAATTCCGATATCGCTGGAGACTATATAGGAACCGGGATGCACGGCGGTGAAATATATATAAGAGGTGACATAGAAGATTACAGGCTGGGAAAAGAAGTAAAAGAGGTCAAACTCACTAATAATGACAAGTATCTTTTAGAAAGTTACACTGCAAATTACTGCAGTTTTTTTAGCTGTGATAGAAAAAAGATCTCTAAAAGTGATTTTATAAAATTAGTACCTTATTCTCATCGCCCGTATGGAAAACTTTACGCGTACTGATTGATGCTATAAAAGACCTGAATTGTGAAACTGTGGTATAATAATCACACAATAATTTCTATAAATTAAATAAATGGATGTAATTTTATTATATCAATATACAATAACCGTAATTCTTCTTTTTATTCTTATAAACTTTTTAATAAATAACATCCTGTTTAAAAACACTTCAAAATATAAGCTGCCATCCAGTATAATAAAAGATAATCCGCTGATATCTGTACTGGTTCCTGCCAGGAATGAAGAAGAAAACATAAAAAAATGTATTGTATCTCTCACTAAACAGGACTATAAAAATATAGAAATACTTGTTCTTGATGATAACTCTACTGATAATACTGCAAATATAATAAGAAGACTTTCCAAAAAATATTCCAATATAAAATTTTACAAAGGAGAACACCTAAGGAAGGGATGGCTTGGTAAGTCTTTTGCCTGTCACCAGCTGTCAAAACATGCTAGGGGAAAGTATATGATCTTTACCGATGCGGATACCCTTCATTTCCCTGACTCAATATCAAGTGCGGTCGCATGCCTGGAAAGATACAAGGTGGATGCATTGTCTGTTTTCCCCATGCAGATAATGGTCACCATGCATGAGAGGATGATGGTGCCATTTGGGAATTATATTATTTTAGCTCTTTTTCCGCTTTACCTTATGAGAAAAGTAAAAAATGCGATGTTCTGTACTGCAATAGGCCAATTTATGATGTTTAAGTCAGAAGTTTACAGAAAGATCGGGGGGCATAAATCTATAAAGGGTAAAGTTCTGGAAGATGTAAAGATCTCAAAACATGTAAAGAGAAGCGGATATAAATTTATGATTTTTGACGGCCGCAGCAACTTATACTGCAGGATGTACAGGAGTTTTAGGGATGTGGTAAGGGGTTATTCAAGAGTTTTATTTGCAGCTTTTGACTACAATATTTTTATGATGTCAATGGCCATTTTTTTAATAGCGACTGTTTTCCTTGGTCCTTTTATAATGCTGCCTTTGGGGGTTGTTTTTAACTGGTCAGCTCTAATAATAGAAATAATAATTCTTCAGATAATCATCATCCTGACTACCAGAATAGTCTTTGCCATCAGATTTAAGTGCAGGAGTGTTGATATATTACTGCATCCGGTGGCTATGTTATATCTTTTATTTATAGCTGTGAAGTCGATTTTGGATATCAGGTACGGAGATGGTATGAGATGGAAAGGCAGAGTATATATTATTGATGAAGAAGATAAATTGAGACTGGTAAACGATAATTACGAGTGATCACCTTATTTTTGGGGTAAACAGGTCTTTTGTACTTTTTTCTTTTCTGAATTTAAAGTTTTGAGAAAGATTTATTGAACGGTTGATGTATTTTGGGACAGAGATTATTATAAGTAATTCTCCCATAATAAGATAAAGGTAAGAACCCTTAAAAAGCCAT
>Ga0307430_1000761_pt1 | contig 26286 bp, 16 predicted proteins | sample SalMarWE160130MG_FD_202159 | JGI IMG/M metagenome (GOLD analysis project Ga0307430, IMG submission 202159) | Salt marsh sediment microbial communities from the Plum Island Ecosystem LTER, Massachusetts, United States - WE1603-130 | ecosystem: Environmental > Aquatic > Marine > Intertidal zone >...
GAATGATGGGAGATGAGTGGCGCATCGGCATGAACGATGGCCCCTTTGAGTACTGGACAAACCCTGATCATGTGTATCAAGCCGGTGAGATGGTGATATGCGCGATGCAGTATGCATGTCCCGAAGAAAATATTGGTTTCCGCTACGAAAATCCGATTATAATAACGGATAGAGGCTGTGAGCCTTTATCAAAATTTCCACTACGCATTGAAGAGATCTAGGGCTGTCTAAGTTAAGGGACTGAGCCATATCAAAAATCACTGCCTGCCAAGCTCCCCGCTTGAATGCCGGTAGGCAAGAGTTGGCCAGGCCGGGTAACGCTGGGCAACTTTTGCTGCTTCCCTAAATCCCTTTCCTGTGCCTCTCATCCTCTATCCTACGCAAAGTCTTTTCATCAGTGCCAAAGTGGTGAGCTATCTCGTGGCACACTACTTCAGTTATTTTCACGCCGATCTCTTCATTAGAGTGACACTGACCTTCTATAGGCTTCTGAAAGATACTTATTTTATCAGGCGGAACCAGCCCATATCCTCTGCCACGCTTAGTTTGAGGCACACCCTGGTAAAGCCCCAATAATTGGCTGGGATGGCTGAGTTTCACTTTCTTAAGCTGTCCTGACGTTGGCCAGTCCTCTACAACAACATCAACATTTTCAAGCTTATTGCGAAACTCAAGAGGCAGATTATCAATGGCTCCCACCACGAGAGTCTCAAATTTCTCTCTGTCCATATCACTGCTGCTAGACTATCTAGTTTCCATTTTCTTTGGAACTTTCCAGCAAGTCCATAGTATCATATTAGTAGGGTTCAAGGGCTTTGCTCATCTTTTAGCTTAGCAGTGCTTTTTCTTTCCAACGTTGTAATTACACTCCGCACGGACACCCGTGAAGAACATACTCAAGGGAGATATACCTCAGCTCACTTTGTCACCAACGAAAAAGGAAAGGATTGGGGTGTATTACGACCATGCCATAAACAGTGCATGGCCCTGTTACTATTATTATTCCCAAAGGTTGCAATCTTTTAGCGTTGTCAGAAAGTTTCCGCAAGAGTCACCAGTAGGACTCAGCAGCAGATTCATTTTTGGGGTAATTGCCCTAAAAAATGTAGGAAAAGTTAAGAAAATACCATTGACATTGGGCAGCTTTGGTAGCACAATAATCACAAACGAGAGTCGTTAAGCTTTGGGGGCGATGAGGCAGAGCTTGTAATTGGGCGCTTGAGCTCTGCGGAGCCAATAGCGAAACCGACCATAGAAAGTTGGTTTCGCTTTTTTATTTGAGATATGCTGCCGAAAGTTAATCAAGGTAAACAAGAGACAAACTGAGGTAATCTTACCCTTCCAGTTAGCATGGTAAGCGGAGAAGAGAAAAAGAATAAGGAGGGCTGGGTAATGACGAAGCGGAATTTAGCCGGCAAAATCTTTGGGATTGGACTTGTCTTTGTGATGATTGGGTCAATGCTTGGAGGATTAGCAGGCGTCGTCAGCAACGTTGGATCAAGATCTAGTGCCGCTTTGGCCGATACTACTGAGATTATCATCGATACGGAAGAAGGTGAAAGCGGATTTTACGCCATTCCATCCAGGGATAGTAGTCCTACCCCTTATTGGATTTGGATTTACGATCACGATGTTTTCCAGACCAGGGCTTATAATGGCAATTTTTGGTATACACTGTGTGGTGAAGCTGGACATGGAGACCCACTATATTATGGTTTGTGGCAAGCATCTCTATCTGGGTACTATGAAGTACTCGTATGGATTCCAGACCCCGACGCTTTCGAGTTCGATGGTCGTGAGTATAATCCAACTCAGAATGCAGTTTACCAAATCTATCACAAAGATGGCACGACTAATAAGGCGGTTAACCAGGGATTGAGAACCGGAGATTTCTACAGCTTGGGGACGTATGACTTTGATGGCGCTGCCTCAGTTATCCTCAATGATAGAACTGGTGAGCCATATCTTTCCAGAATGATCGCTTTTGACGCAGTGAAATTTGTGTATCACAATCGACCACCCTATGAACCATATAGTCCTTCCCCTTACGATGGTAAACCCGGAGTTTCAATAAACACCGATTTGAGCTGGAGTGGTGGAGACCCTGATGTGGGCGACACTGTGACCTACGATGTCTACTTCGAGAAAGGAGACAGCAGTCCAGACCAACTGGTATCAGATGACCAAACAGGAATAACCTATGACCCCGGAACCCTGGATCCCAACTCTCACTATTACTGGCAAATTGTGGCAAAAGATAATCATGGTGCAACCACCCCAGGGGATATCTGGGACTTCACCACCGGAGAAGGGCCAAATCAGCCACCAACTGCATATATTGACTCGATAACCCCGAACCCAGCAACACAGGGGACTGATACCGTGTCATTCACTGGTCATGGCACTGACTCAGATGGCTCTGTGGTTGCCTATAATTGGAGGTCGAGCAAAGATGGGCAGCTAAGCACTTCAAGCTCGTTTAACAAGCCAGCGTCTGCGCTGTCCATGGGAACGCACACCATCTACTTCAAGGTAAGGGATAATTATGGTGACTGGTCAACCGAAGATACAAGGACTTTAACGATAAACGAGGCGCCTACTCCAAATCAGCCACCAACTGCATATATCGACTTGATAACCCCGAACCCAGCAACACAGGGGACTGATACCGTGTCATTCACTGGTCATGGCACTGACTCAGATGGCTCTGTGGTTGCCTATAATTGGAGGTCGAGCATAAATGGGCAGCTAAGCACTTCAAGCTCGTTTAACAAGCCAGCGTCTGCGCTGTCCATGGGAACGCACACCATCTACTTCAAGGTAAGGGATAATTATGGTGACTGGTCAACCGAAGATACAAGGACTTTAACGATAAACGAGGCGCCTACTCCAAATCAGCCACCGACTCTCGAAAATGGTGATGTGACTCCAGACTCAGGCGATACTTCAACGGTGTTTGATTACTACGTTACTTACACGGACTCTGATGGTGATGCACCGACGACGAAATACGTTTATGTAGATGGCTCTCCAAAGACGATGACGAAGATAAGCGGAGATTACACATCGGGTGCTACTTTCAAGTATTCGACAACCCTTTTAGAGGAGAGCCATAACTACAGCTTCTATTTCGATGATGGACATGGTCATCCGGTGTGGTTGCCGCCTTCAGGGACGTATCCTGGACCATCTGTTCAGGCCGTAAAAGTGAAAGACTTATCTATATCATTATCAGACGTTGAAATGTCATATACTGGTGATACCGTAACCATTGCTGCAACAGTCCACTATAGTGACCCAGAGGGTGAAGACCTAACCAATGTTGTGGTCGAATTCCGTGATGAGTTTGCTGGTATAAGCAACGTAATAGGCACTCGGATAATCCCACAGATTTCCCCTGATGATGCTGCTACCGTTTCAGTAGAAACCGACCCGTTTTCGGAGAACCATGCTATCACTGTATTTGTTGATCCCAATGATGTCATTGAAGAGGTTGATGATACAAACAACATGGTTACCCTCTCCGGCAAGGGACCCGTTGTCGCTGGCGTAGGAGCACAGTATGATGGCAACAGCCAAGATGAAGTTATTGGCACATTCATAACAGGCATAGAAGTCAATAATATCATCACAGCAGAGGTTAGTGACCCTGACGGCGTAAATGACATATACAAAGTTACTTTTACGCTTGATGGTGAGGTCAAAGAAGATATGAACTCGGCCGGTGGTTGGTCAGTGACATTCGATATGGGGAGCCTTACCTGGGACTCTGTGTTGACGGTACGAGCATATGATAAATCTGGATTGGTATCCAAACCTTACGCTGTCACCGTCAAAGTAATTTCCTTACCCAGTTGGCTCAGTGGTAGCTACAGTGGTGGTATGGGTATGGGAGGGTGGACGTGGACAGGGGAGTTCATCATCGATGAATTGGCTTATAAATTTGAGGCTGAATGTGATCCTGTCACTGCCTGGAATATGAATGTCACCGATTGTGCGTTCTTTAGCGGCAGTCATAATGTGAAGCCTCCCAAGATAAATGCTTGGGTAAAGTTCTACATAAATGGAATCAGCGAGATAGGAGGGGGGGCAAAGACAGAAGCCGATCTTTTTGGTGGAAGCTTTGAAGTAGAAGGTGGACTCGCTGGTCAACTGACTCAGGCTTTGAAATTAGCCGTACTAACGGCCTCCATTCAATTTGCTCTTGAATATGAGATTCCAACGTCCTACTCCATACCATTACCTTACTTTGGCACTCAGGGACTGGTTATCGTTGTCTCCCCTCATGGCGAAATGCAGGTAGTGTTTCATGCCCCTCCCCCTGACGAGCAACTGAAGTTTAAGGAAATAAATGGGGAGATAGGTGTAGAGGGCGGAGCAAAGGCCAAATTGGGCGAGGAAGCCCTTACTATTATACCGGCATACATCGAAGTGTTTCTCCTTGGAGATGGCACTATAGTAATGATGTATAGCCCAAGCCATGACCCCAGTGTGTATTTAGATAGCGCAGAGTTAAGTGTTAAAGGGGGAGTGAAAGGCAAGTTGGGATGGAGTTGGCTTGCACATGCTCAACTTCAGTACGAAATAGGGCCATATACCTGGATCCTCTACGAACAGGGAGGTACCCAGCTTCAGATGAAGGAGGTGCCAATAGAAGAAGGGTGGGTCTTAACGCCGCTCAAAGTTATGCATGGAGTTCAGACTCTAGAGAACGCCATCATATCTGATGAAAACCCCGACGATTTCCCCTGTGTAACCACAGATGAGAATGGCAATGCCACTGCTGTCTGGGTGCACACCACTGAAGTCGGAATGCCGCCGAAAATGGATCTTTACTATTCAAAATGGGATGGTAGCGCATGGACTACCCCTGAGCCAATAACGGTCAATGATAACCTTGAGCTGAATCCCGTTGTCGCCTATGTACACGGAAATCCTATAGCAGTATGGGTAAGTGATAACGCTGATATAAGCACTGTTGACTTTAATACATGGGTATCTGGGTTGGAAATTTACTATTCAGTGTGGGATGGCTCTGCCTGGAGCACTCCTGGGAAAATAACGGACAACGGACTGGGAGAGGGAATGCCTTCGATTTCTTCTAGCGGCACCACTCTGATGGGAGTTTGGGTTTGTGATGAGGATAACGACCTTGATACCAAAACCGACCTTGAACTCTTCTATTCCATTTATGATGGCTCCGTCTGGAGTGAACCTCAGAAGATAACCGATGACGATGTCGCTGATGCCTGTCCCAGTATTGCCTATTCGGGTGAGAATGCCATTGCAACTTGGGTGCGAGATTCTGATGGCAATGCTAGTACTAGGGACGACCGCGAGATTTACTATTCGGGTTGGGATGGCTTTGCTTGGAGTGACTTGGCTCCCGTAACGGACAATGCTGTGTCCGATGGCGAGCCTCGCGTTACCTTCGATAACGAGGGCATTCCATCCCTCGTCTGGGTTCAAACTAAAACTATTGATGGTAAAACTGAAGACGCAGTCTATTTTGCCACTCTAAACGGTGGTCAATGGAGTGAGCCAGAGAAAATCAGTCACTCTGAACCCTGGGTGAAAAATCCCAGTATCTCTTTTGATTCCAGAGGTAATACTGTCGTAGCTTGGGTAGGATATGGAGAGGGAATTGGAGACCTCTACTATTCGGTAAGGAGTGTTTCTACCTCTTCTTGGACTCTGCCGAAGAGGCTTAGCGATGATGACATGGTTGACTGGCAGCTATCTATGGCTATGGATGTCTTAGACAACGAGGTAGTGGTAACCTGGCTAAAACATACCACCACTGTAGTTACTGAAGGCAACGAAACCAATATGGTTTCTGACGACGATGATGTATACTACCTTGTTCGTTCTGTAGCGCCGGACTTGGCTCTGGGTTCCTCCGACATAAATTTCTCCGATATTCATCCCGCCGTTGGAGAGGAAGTGACCATATGTGCCACCATTCACAATATCGGAGATTTAGAGTCAAATTCCACTGTTGTTCGGTTCTTTGATGGAGACCCGGCAGGAAACGGAACTCAAATAGGAACAGACCAAGCATTATGCTCACTAATGCCGGATGGAGAGGAAATAGTATCGGTAAACTGGACCGCGACTCCCGGGAAACACGACATATATGGCAAGGCAGATCCTGAGAATGCTGTTGAAGAGGTAAATGAGACGAACAATGTGGCATTCAACACAATTGGGGTTCTGCCTGACTTAAGCTTAGAGAGTGAAGACATAAGTTTTTCAAATCCGTATCCATTAAGTGGGGAGACTATTACCATCAACGCTACTATTCATAACATAGGTGGTTCTGATGCCACTGATATAGCCGTTAGGTTCTTTGATGGAGACCCGGCTGAAAATGGAACTCAAATAGGCTTGGCCCAGACCGTAGCTTCTATACCCCTGGGTGAAGTGGGAACAGCTTCCGTAGAATGGGCTACAACTCCTGGAAAGCATGACATATGTGCTGTAATAGACCCTGACGACATCACTGAAGAGACTAACGAGACAAATAACATAGCCTTTGGAACAATCAATATTTTGCCTGACCTGAGTTTGACTCCTGAGGATATTGCATTTTCAAATCCCAACCCGCTAGACGGAGAGACAATAATTATCGATGTAGCTGTCCATAACACAGGTGGTGTTGATGCCTCTAATATAACTGTTCAACTCTTTGACGGGCATCCGCTTCTGAATGGGACTTTAATAGCTGAAAGAATCATAGACTCTATTCCCTTAGGTGACACTGGAAACGCTTCAGCTACCTGGAATGCAACGGTAGGTGCCCACGATATATATGTTAAGGTCGACCCCCATGATGCCATTGAGGAGTGGGACGAAAACAATAATGCGGCTTTTAAATCGCTCATCAGTAACTTAGAGGAGTCGTCTGCATCCTTCGCAGATAGTTACTCGGATTACGGAGTAGATACTAATAGTGATGGATTATATGAGTATCTGACGATAGATGTGGGCGTGGATGTTACAACTGGGGGTAACTATACTACGTCAGGGTGGTTGTCCGGAAGCGACATCGCCTGTGCAAGCGCTACAACTTATCTAGCTGTTGGAAATCAATCAGTGTCTTTGGACTTTGATGGTATGACAATCTATGAGCATGGCATAGATGGCCCCTACAATTTAAGCTATCTTGCATTGTACAATGAAAATGGCACTTTGGTTGATTATCAAGGTGCTGCGTACACTACATCACCATACAACTACACGGACTTTGGGGAGCATCTGCCAGAAATTTGCGTCAGCCCCTGTAACCTGACCTTGACAGCTGCGCCAGATACAACTGTTAACACCACTTACACTATAACTAACTGCGGTGGTGGCACACTGAACTGGGACTCCTCAAATGTAACCTATGACCCCAATGGAAACATGAGCTGGCTTAGCCAGAACATCACCAGTGGTACCCTTACTGCCAATGCGTCTGATACGGTGTTGGTGACTGTTAATACCACGGGTTTGGGGGTAGGAACTCACAATGCCTCTATCACCATAACTGGTAGCACATTTATCCTTCAGGTAATCCTAGACGTTACAGAGCCTGGTACCGATATCAATGTTATGAGAGATCTGCCTGGCGATGCTCTAGACTTTGACGCGACATATCCCGGCGACACATTCCAAGTCTACGTGAACTTCATCGCCCCGGCCGATAACTTCACCGCCATCTCCCTCACAGACCTTGCCCCCGATGGGTGGAATGTCACTGTCGATGAAGCATGGTGCACCCCGAATGCCTATGCTGTTTTAGCTACGGGCAATAGAGCCGAGATTGTCTGGTTAGGTCCCTATGCTAATGGCACTAGCTTTACCGTGTTGTATAGGGTGACTGTCCCTGAAACTCCCACACCAGGAATCAATTCCTTCCCCGACAATGAATGTTCTAAGGCCTGGGTTACATACCACCTGGGTGCAACAGGCGGACCATATACATCGTGCATAACGGGCGAGTATCTTCTGATAGTAACAGTCCCCAGCGATATAGTGGGGGAGACGCGTGATGTTAACGCTAACCCGCTAGTTCTTGTAAATGTTTCACTCTATAAAGAAGGTGGAGGATATCTGGGTACTAATGTAAGCACCCCGAACTACAACAATACGGCGTACACAACTGGGGAGTACTGGCTGAGCGTCAGCAAGGACGGATATTTCACGCTAGATACGAATATCATGCCCGCGCCTAGAAATCCATATCATGCGGACTACATAAACTTCACAACGCCAGAACTATTGGCCGCGGGATATACCCTTGACTTCGAGGGTGACTACGGGCTTGTTCCCAGGGCATGCACGATGTCGTGCGCCATGGAAAGCGTCAATCACTGGCTATTCTGGCCGTCGGACCATCCTGAGTGGGGTCTTTCTTGTTGGAAAGCTATGGAGTCGGTTCATGCTTGGCAATACCCGGATTCCCCTCGGCAACCTGAAGAAGCAAACGACCAGGTAATCAGAATTTTGCCTCAACAAGTGAATCGTGGAGACACGTTCAATGTCAGCGTAACCTTCACCGCGCCTGGGGATGATTTCAACTCTATCAGTCTCACTGACCTTGCTCCTGCTGGATGGAATGTGACTGTCAATGAAGCGTGGTGTACACCGTCTGCCGATTATGATAAGGCTACCGACAATATGGCTGAGGTCGCCTGGCATGGCCCCTATGCCAATGGCACTAACTTCACCGCGTTGTACCAGGTTACCGTGCCTGCCAACGCCACCCCAGGAAATTATAGCTTTCCTGTTAACTCCAGTAATGCCTGGATTGGCTACTATCTCGCTGAACAAGGGCCTTACTACCAGAGTATAGGAGGGGATCATGAGGTAGTGGTAAGTGGTGCTCCAGTAGCTAACTTCTCCGCTGAGCCCACCAGCGGCTGCGCTCCTCTAAATGTCTCCTTCACTGATGAATCCACAGGTAACCCCACTAGCTGGACCTGGGACTTCGGTGACGGCAGCAATAGCACCGACCAGAACCCAACCCACCAGTACACCACTGCCGGCAACTACACCGTCAACTTGACCGTGAGCAACGAGTGCGGTAACGATACCGTGTCCAAGCTTAATTACATCACGGTAAGGCCTGCTCCGGTAGCTGACTTCAGCCGCGCTCCCGCCAGCGGCAACGCTCCCTTAACGGTTACCTTCACCGACAAGTCCACAGGTGAAATTGATTTCTGGAGCTGGGACTTCCCCGGAGGCAGCCCTTCAAATGAGACAGGAAAGGGTCCTCACACAGTAACCTATAGCTCTGCTGGCACTTACACTGCAAGTTTGAATGTCACTAATGAGTGCGGCAGTGATAATGCGACTGCTTCCATTACGGCAGTGTCACCACCAGTGTTCAACTGTAGCTGTGGCGATATCTGCGTCAATGAGACTGGCTGGTGGCGTGACGGGGGTACTTTCAATGCCAGCGCCACTCCCATTCAGGATGCGGTCAACAATGCCACCAGTGGAGAGACCATTTGCGTTAAGGATGGCAACTATACCGAGAATATCGATGTCAACAAAGACCATCTGACTATCAGGTCAGAGAATGGGGCTGATTCAACGATTGTTCAGGCGACAGACTCTTATTATGATGTCTTCGAAGTGACAGCGGATTATGTGAATATAAGCGGGTTTACGGCAAAAAACGGACCTATAGCCGGGATACGCCTTAGCAAGGCATCTTATTGCAACATATCCTTAAACCAGGTCTCCAACAACACTTATGGCATCGACGTTGTGCAATCCAGCAATAATAGGATAGTTAGCAATACTGCCTCTTCAAATGAATATCACGGCATCACACTCTGGGTGGGCTGTGAAAACAATATTGTCACCAACAATACTGTCACATCCTCAGAAATATATTACGGCATCTGCTCGCACAAATCAAGCAATAATACCATAGTTAACAATACTGTTTCTTCGAACTATGCTTACGGCATCTATCTCAATCTTTGCAATAACACCTTCATAGCCGATAATAGTCTTCCCGACAATGGGGGCGGCATTTATCTTGGCTCCTCAAGTGACAATATCGTTGCTAACAATATAGTGTATCGGAGCAATTATCGTGGCATTTACCTCTATCAATCTAGCAATAATACCATAATCAGCAATAACGCCTCTTTGAACAACTGGGATGGGATTCTTGTTTGGGGGTCCAACAACAACAACATATACCTAAACAACTTCATAAATAACGGAGCTAATGTTGCTTCTCCCGATTCAAGCAACATCTGGAACTCGACAGGCCCAATAACTTACACATACAATGCCAACACTTATACCAACCACCTTGGCAACTACTGGAGCGATTACACAGGAAGTGATGCTGACGGAGATGGTATTGGGGATACTCCCTACAGCATAGATTCAGATGCTGACAGTTATCCACTAATGGGCCCTTTTGAGAGTTATGTCACAGAAATGGAATTCAAAGTTCATAACCTTGATACCGGAGAAAACTTCTCAACCATTCAGGCTGCCATAGATGCTGTTAACACTACAAATGGGCATACGATTACCGTCGATGCTGGAACATATAATGAAAATGTGAACGTTACCAAGCAACTAACGATTCGGTCTACCTCGGGAAATCCCGCCGATACGATTGTGAACGCAACAAATCCAGATGACCATGTCTTTAATGTAACTGCTGATTGGACAAACATAACCGGGTTCACCGTGGAAAATTCCACCGGAAACCTTAAGGCTGGAATATATCTCAACACAACGAGTCACTGCAATATTTCCAGCAACAATGCCACAAATAACCGGTATGGCATCCGCCTGGATTATTCGAGCAACAGCACGCTCACCAACAACGCCGTCTCAAACAGCGGTAGCGGCATCCTCCTAGGGTATTCGAGCAACAACACGCTCACCAATAACACCGTGTCGAACAACAACAACGACGGCATCTGCCTGTATGATTCAAGCAGCACCACGCTCACTAACAACACCTGCACAAACAACCACATTGGCATCTACCTGGGTGGTTCGAGCAACAACACTATCTACAACAACTGCTTCAACAACACGAACAACGCCTATGACGATGGGGCCAATACCTGGAATACTCCAAATACTACTGGGCCGAATATCGTCGGCGGGCCATATCTTGGTGGGAACTACTGGTCCGACTACAGTGGCAGTGATGCCAATGGAGATGGCTTTGGAGATACTCCTTACAATATTGCGGGGGGTTCAAACAAAGATTATCTGCCATTGGCGGTAACAGCCCCCGGCGTCACTGTTACTGTCGATGCTCCCGCTGGTGTGAAAACAGGAGATTACTTTACCGCTACGGTGGACATCTCCTCGGTGACTGACTTTGATGCTGCTGATTTCAGGGTGGTGTTTAATTCTACAGTCCTGGCAATAGATGACATCACTCCTGGATCTGACATCACTGATGGGCTGATAGATGGAACTACCATACCTGTTGCCCAAACCAATGAGGTTTCTACAGGTACAGTGAAGGTGGTAATTAATGTGCCTAGCACACCTGGAGTAACTGGCTCAGGCTATCTCTGCCAGATTCGCTTCCATGCCATTGGGGCAGCAGGCACATCCAGCACCATAAATTTGGAGAATGGCACACTGAGCGACAAGGCTGGCAATCCCATAGTCGCAGCCTGGACTGGTGCTTCCATAAATGTCTTGGCTCATGCTTTGGGCGATGCTAATGGCGATGACGCGCTCAATGCTCTGGATATTACTGAAGTTGAGCTAATTGTTGCCGAAGCCTCAGGGCATCCACAGACTCCAGGAGCTGATGCCAATCAGGATGGTCTATACAATGCCCAGGATATAACCCTAATTGAAATAATTGTGGCGAGAGCTTAGCATCACAGCAGAACGTAAGATTAACAAGTTAACAAAGCCCTTACTGGGTATAGCAGCAATCTTACTATTGATGGTGGGGTTGCTCCTCCTGACCCCGTTGGTTAGTGCCCAAGCCGTTACCGTGAGTGTTGATGCTCCTGCAACAATAGCTCCTGGAGATTACTTTACCGCTATGGTGGACATCTCCTCAGTGACTGACTTTGATGCTGCTGATTTCAGGGTGGTGTTTAATTCTACAGTCCTGGCAATAGATGACATCACTCCTGGAGCTGACATCACTGATGGGCTGATAGATGGAACTACCATACCTGTTGCCCAAACCAATGAGATTTCTTCGGGCACAGTCAAGGTGGTAATTAATGTGCCTGGCACACCTGGAGTAACTGGTTCAGGCTATCTCTGCCAGATTCGCTTCCATGCCATTGGCGCAGCAAGCACATCCAGCACCATAAATTTGGAGAATGGCACACTAAGCGACAAGAATGCTACGGCGATACCAGCAACCTGGACAGGGACTACGGTTAACATAGTAACACCTGATATACCTGATATACCTGACATAGCTGACATAGCTGATATACCTGATATCTCAGTTAGCCCGATGTCGAAGGACTTTGGCAATATCACTGTGGGTTCATCAAGCTCAGCACTGACATTCACTGTGAGCAATGTGGCCACTGCCAATCTAGTGATAGGGGCAATAACCATAACTGGAGCGAACGCGGACCGGTTCTCCAAGCAGAACGACGATTGCTCAGGGCAGACTATCACTCCAGATGGCTCAGCCACCCTTCAGGTAGTTTTCAACCCAGCGTCAATGGGAGATAAATCAGCAACGCTCAACATCACATCAAATGATCCCGATGAAGTTACGGTTACGGTATCCTTGAGTGGTACTGGGGTGAGTGTGGCTCCTCCGCCACCTGTTGGCGGCACTGGTTACCTTGGACATAAGCTGGCTATCCTGGCACCATGGATTGCTTTAGCTGCAGTTATCATAGCTGGAGCAACCATATTTATGAGGCGCCGCAGGGCTCAAAGCTAAATATTTTTCAGAAAGCAGGATAAAGGAGGGTAAAATGCATCAGCGAAAACTGTTTGGAATCGCCTGGCTGCTTGTGACGTTTCTTCTAGCGGGCTCTTTGTTTGCCTTTGCCGGCGTTGTTTATGCCTTCGCCCCGGACACTGACCTGTCAAATGCCGATGCCTCATTCTGGGGCGAGGATTGGGATGATAGGTCTGGTAAGTCAGTTGCCTGTGCCGGGGATGTCAATGGCGATGGACGCGATGACTTCCTCATCGGTGCCTACTGGGATGAGGACGGCGGAACTCATGCTGGTCAGAGCTATCTCATCCTGGGGCGTGCTGCTGCCGACTGGGGGATGGGCTGCGACCTGTCAAATGCCGATGCTTCATTCATTGGCGAGGATTTGGGTGATGAGTCTGGTTGGTCAGTTGCCTGTGCCGGGGATGTCAATGGCGATGGCCGCGATGACTTCCTCATCGGTGCTCGGGATGATGAGGACGGCGGATCTTTTGCTGGTCAGACCTATCTCATCCTGGGGCGTGCTGCTGCCGACTGGGGGATGGACTTCGACCTGTCAAATGCCGATGCCTCATTCTGGGGCGAGGATGCGGATGATCATTCCGGTGAGTCAGTTGCCTCTGCCGGGGATGTCAATGGCGATGACTTCGATGACTTCCTCATCGGTGCCCGCGGTAATGATGACGGCGGCAATAATACTGGTCAGACCTATCTCATCCTGGGCTGTGCTGCTGCCAACTGGGGGATGGACTTCGACCTGTCAAATGCCGATGCCTCATTCATTGGCGAGGATTCGTATGATGGGTCTGGTTGGTCAGTTGCCTCTGCCGGGGATGTCAATGGCGATGGCTATGATGACTTCCTCATCGGTGCTCGGGATGATGAGGACGGCGGAACTTGTGCTGGTCAGACCTATCTCATCCTGGGGCGTGCTGCTGCCGACTGGGGGATGGACTTCGACCTGTCAGATGCCGATGCCTCATTCTGGGGCGAGGATGCGCATGATTACTCTGGTTGGCCAGTTGCCTCTGCCGGGGATGTCAATGACGATGGCCGCGATGACTTCCTCATCGTTGCTTGGGGTGATATGGAGGGTGGCGGCTATTACACTGGTCAGACCTATCTCATCCTGGGCTCTGCTGCTGCCGACTGGGGGATGGACTTCGACCTGTCAAATGCCGATGCCTCATTCATTGGCGAGGATTCGTATGATGAGTCTGGTAGTTCAGTTGCCTCTGCCGGGGATGTCAATGGCGATGGCTATGATGACTTCCTCATCGGTGCCTACGGTGATGATGACGGTGGAGATATGGCTGGTCAGAGCTATCTCATCTTGGGCTGTGCTGCTGCCGACTGGGGGATGGACTGTGACCTGGCAAATGCCGATGCCTCATTCTGGGGCGAGGATGCGGATGATCATTCCGGTGAGTCAGTTGCCTCTGCCGGGGATGTCAATGGCGATGGCTATGATGACTTCCTCATCGGTGCCCCCTATGATGAGGACGGCGGAAGTGAGGCTGGTCAGACCTATCTCTGGTTGGGCACCTCTCCACCACCAACCCCAATCCACAACCTAAACACAGGGGAGAACTTCTCGACCATTCAGGCTGCGATAGACGACTCTGATACTTTAGCTGGACACACGATTACCGTTGACGCGGGAACATATAATGAAAATGTAGATGTAACTAAGCAATTGACGATTCGCTCAACCTCGGGAAATTCCGCCGATACAATTGTGCATGCATCAAATTCAAATGACCATGTATTTGAAGTGACAGCAAATTATGTGAATATCACCGGGTTCACGGTGGAGAATGCCACCGGATATAAGGCTGGAATATACATTGGAAGTGCAGACCACTGCAACATTTCCAGCAACAATGCAACGAATAACTGGTACGGCATCAGCCTGTATTCTTCGAGCAACAACACCCTCACCAACAACACTGCAAACTCAAACGATGAATACGGCATCTACCTGGAGGAGTCGCCTAACAACACGCTCACGAACAACACAATGTCTGGGAATATCTACAACTTTGATGTTTTTGCTGAGTCTCTTTCAGGTTACATCCAGGATGTAGACACGAGCAATAAAGTGGATGGAAAGCCAATCTATTATTGGGTGAATTACCAGGATGAGCAGGTTCCATGCGACGCTGGCTATGTGGGAATCGTGAACTCTACGAATATAACAGTCCAAGGCTTGACGTTAACCAAGAACGGCGCAGGGGTGATATTGGCATACACAAGCAATTCGAGGATAGAAGATGTGGCCGTCTCACACAGCTATGATGGCATCCGCCTGTGGTGGTCGAGCAACAACACGCTCACCAACAACACCGCCTCAAACAACGACTACAGCATCTACTTGTGTTTCTCGAGCAACAACACGCTCAGCAACAACACCGCTGACTTAAACACCGGCGTTGGCATCTGCCTGGAGGAGTCGCCTAACAGCACGCTCACCAACAACACCGCCTCAGAGAACGATGACTGCGGCATCTGCCTGGAGGAGTCGCCTAACAACACACTCACCAACAACACCGCCTCAGAGAACGATTACTGCGGCATCTGCCTGGAGGGGTCGCCTAACAACACGCTCACACATAACACGGCAAACTCAAACGACGAGTGCGGCATCAGCCTGGATTGGTCGAGCAACAACACGCTCAGCAACAACACCGCCTCAGACAATGGCTATGAGGGCATCTATCTGGATTCGTCGCCTAACAACATGCTCATCAATAACATCGCAAACTCAAACAACGAGTACGGCATCCACCTGTCCGGTTCGAGCAACAACAACATCTATAACAACTACTTCAACAATGCCAACAACGCCTATGATGATGGAACCAACACTTGGAATACGACAAATACTACTGGGCCGAATATCGTCGGCGGACCATATCTTGGCGGAAATTACTGGTACGACTACAGCGGCAGTGATACCAATGGAGATGGCTTTGGAGATACGCCTTACAGTATCACCGGGGGTTCAAGCAAAGATTATCTGCCGTTGTTGGTAACCTATACCCCGCTAAACTGCACCTGTGGCGATATTTGTGTCAATACCACTGGCTGGTGGCCTGCTGGAGGTACTTTCAATGCCAGCAGCACGCCCATTCAGAGTGCAGTTGATAATGCCACTGGGGGAGAGACGATTTGTGTTAAAGATGGTACATACCACGAGAACGTGGATGTGAACACGGCTAATTTGACCATCCAATCTGAAAACGGCGCTGTGAACTGTGTCGTGAACGCACCAAATTCAAATGACCATGTATTTGAAGTGACAGCAAATTATGTGAATATCACCGGGGTTACGGTTCAAAATGCCACTAGATGGGGCAAAGCTGGAATCTATTTAGACGGCGTGCAGCATTGCAATGTTTTCAGCAACAATGTAACGAACAACCACGACGGCATCTACCTGTATTCCTCGAGTAACAACACGCTCACCAACAACACCGCAACCTCGAACGACTACGGTATCTACCTGTATTCTTCGAGCAACAACATGCTCACCAACAACACTGTCGCAGACAACGCCTATGAGGGCATCCGCCTGGATTATTCGAGCAACAACACGTTCACCAACAACTACGTCTCAAACAGTATGGGCGGCATCATCCTGGGGGACTCGCTTAACAACACGCTCACGAACAACACCGCCTCAAACAACAACTACGGGATCCACCTGGGTTATTCGAGCAACAATACGCTCACCAACAACACCGTCTCAAACAACGAGTACGGCATCTACCTGGAGGAGTCGCCTAGCAACATGCTCACGAACAACACAATGTCTGGGAATATCTACAACCTTGAAGTTGAGGCTGAGTCTCTTTCAGGTTACATCCAGGATGTAGACACGAGCAATAAAGTGGATGGAAAGCCAATCTATTATTGGATGAATCACCAGGATGAGCAGGTTCCATGCGACGCTGGCTATGTCGGAATCGTGAACTCGACGAACATAACAGTCCAAGGCTTGACGTTAACCAAGAACGGCGTAGGGGTGCTATTGGCATACACAAGTAATTCAAGGATAGAAGATGTGGCTGCCTCAGGGAACGGAGTCGGCATCATGCTGGGGTCTTCCAACAACAACACGCTCACCAACAACACCGCCCCAAACAACGAGTGTGGCATCTACCTGTATTCTTCGAGCAACAACACGCTCACCGACAACACCGCCCCAAACAACGAGTACGGCATCTACTTGGAGGAGTCGCCTAACAACACGCTCACCAACAACACCGCAAACTCAAACGATGACTACGGTATCTACCTGTATTCTTCGAGCAACAATACTATCTACAACAACTACTTCAACAACACGAACAACGCCTATGATGATGGAACCAACACTTGGAATACGACAAATACTACTGGGCCGAATATCGTCGGCGGACCATATCTTGGCGGAAATTACTGGTACGACTACAGCGGCAGTGATACCAATGGAGATGGACTTGGAGACACTCCTTACAACATCACCGGAGATTCAAGCAAAGATTATCTGCCGTTGCTGTTACCATCTGTTACTGTCGATGCTCCCGCTGGTGTGGAAACTGGAGATTACTTCACTGCCAATATAAGCATCTCCTCGGTAACTGACTTTGATGCTGCTGATTTCAGGGTGGTGTTTAATCCTACAGTCCTGGCAATAGATGACATCACTCCTGGAGCTGACATCACTGATGGGCTGATGGATGGAACTACCATACCTGTTGCCCAAACCAATGAGATTTCTGCAGGCACAGTGAAGGTGGTAATTAATGTGCCTGGCACACCTGGAGTAACTGGCTCAGGCTATCTCTGCCAGATTCGCTTCCATGCCATTGGCGCAGCAAGCACATCCAGCACCATCGATTTGCAGAATGGCACGTTGAGCGACAAGGCTGGCAATTCCATAGCCGCGGCCTGGACTGGTGCTTCCATAAATGTCTTGAATGTCTTGACTCATCCTTTGGGCGATGCTAATGGCGATGACGCGCTCAATGCTCTGGATATCACTGAAGTTGAGCTAATTGTTGCCGAAGCCCCAGGACATCCACAGACTCCAGAAGCTGATGCCAATCAGGATAGTCTATACAATGCCCAGGATATAACCCTAATTGAAATAATTGTAGCTCAAGCTTAAAGAAGGGAAGGAGGAAAGTATGAAAATTAGATGGCGGTTAAGTGGGATAGCAGTAACCTTATGCCTTTTGGTGGGGTTGCTCTTCCTCGCCCCGTTGGTTAGCGCCCAAGCGATTACCGTGAGCGTTGATGCTCCTGCAACAGTAGCTCCTGGAGATTACTTTACTGCCAATATAAGCATCTCCTCGGTGACCGACTTTGATGCTGCTGATTTCAGGGTGGTGTTTAATCCTACAGTCCTGGCAATAGATGACATCACTCCTGGAGCTGACATCACTGATGGGCTGATAGATGGAACTACCATACCTGTTGCCCAAACCAATGAGGTTTCTACAGGTACAGTGAAGGTGGTAATTAATGTGGCTGGCACACCTGGAGTAACTGGCTCAGGCTATCTCTGCCAGATTCGCTTCCATGCCATTGGTGCAGCAAGCACATCCAGCACCATAAATTTGGAGAATGGCACGCTGAGCGACAAGAATGCTACGGCGATACCAGCAACCTGGACAGGAGCCACAGTTCAGGTGGCAGCGGTACCACCTGTTGGCGGTACTGTCTATCCCGTGAACAAGCTGGCCATCCTGGCTCCGTGGATTGCTATAGGTGCAGCCATTATAGCTGGGGCAAGTGTGCTTATGTTAAGACGCCGTAGGACTTGAGATTGCCACGGCATCAAAGATGCCTCGCAATGACGAGGGAAGAGAGGCGCCGCAGGGCTCATGGCTAAATATTGACTGAACCAAAAACTAAGAAGACCCAGGCGAAGCCCCAGAAGAGGAACTTCCGTTGGCTATGGGTTACGCTAGTTTTATTTATCGCTGTTCTCGCTGTTATCTTTATTTCTCAGCGGTCTCAATTCATCACTCCATCTATCCCAGAAGGCACGAGCGCAGCCATCGTTGACCAACTTTACAGCAATTATCCCAACGAGGATTTCACCAGCAACATAACCGAGGACCTTGAGGACTTTGGCTTCAGTGTGGATGTCTATCAGGGCGATGATGTCACCGTTGACCTCTACCGGAATTTACCCGCTTATGATTACGCGCTCATTATCTTCCGAGTTCACTCTGGTGCCATTAGCCCTAACCCAGAGGGTGATGTGGCACCAACGACAGGAACTTACCTGTTTACCAATGAACCCTTTAATCGCATGAAATATACCAGGGAACTGTTGGGTGATGAACTAGCCGCTGCCTATGTTCTGAAAGGTGACCCGGTTTATTTTGTCATCGGCCCAAAATTCATCACCCACAGCATGAAGGGAAACTTTAATAATACTGTTGTAATTGTTGATGGCTGTTCCTGCCTCCATTACGACGACCTGGCTCAAGCTTTTACCAGCAAAGGTGCCTCCTGTTACCTTGCCTGGGACCACAGCGTTGAGCTGGATTACGTAGATGAAGCTACAATAAGCCTGGTGGAAAACCTTTGCTCTAAAGGGCTGTCGGTAAAGGAAGCGGTTGACCATACTATGGCTACAATAGGACCAGACCCGGAATGGGGTGCTTGGCTCAAATACTATCCAGCACAAAGCGCTGACAAGACCCTACAAGAGCTAATTCAATAAGAATGGAAAACTAAACCTGGAGAACTCCTTTTATTCTCAGGTTAGACAAACGTCCGTTTTGTTAAGTCTCCAAACTAATTGTAACGAGCCAAGGCTGTAGCCTTCAGCGAACTCGCCAGAGCCAGGACCATATGCCTGGCCTTGTGCCCGAGGGAGAGCCGGGTAAAATCCAGCACCTGACCTCGTTAGTAGTGTCCATTGCAAGAAGCGAAAATTCAGGATTCACTATCCTTTTTGAGTATATAGTCCCGGGCAATTTTGAGAGCTGCCTCGACCACCTCTGGTTCGATATATTCAGTCAGATCATTCGGGGTGTGATACACCAATCCTTCACTGAACTTACTGATATCGAAACTGATGGCAGCCATATTGGTAGCTTCGACTCCAATTTTGCCGAATTCAGCGGCATCTGTGCTCCCGGCGCCAAAAGGCATGCTGGAAATCTTGGCAACATAGCCCAATGATTTTGCAACATCGACGCACTCCTGTGCCATTTCATGGGAAAGTTTCACAGAATTATTCAGATCACGATGGAGGAAATTGAGGTCTTTGACCTTGTAAAGCGTATCAATGTTCAAGACATAGGTCTTCGTATGCAGTAATTCTGGCCGATGCTTTTTGCAAAAGGCGCGTGCCCCGCGGAGCCCGGCTTCTTCAGCATCGAAAGATGCCATCATCAAGCGAGTATGCCGCAAAGGATTTGTACCTGCTTGCTTAGCATCGTGAAAAAGCTTTGCGGTCTCATTGCTAATTGCTACGGCAATCATGTTATCGCCTGCAGCCGGAGATACCTGCCGGGTCGTAAAGAATGCCAGGGGAAGGACAAAAATGGTACCCACTAGCAGCACCAACGGCAGCCATGGATATGTCCACTCAGGAACAGAACCGCGAAATATTACCAACGCGGTTTCTATCAAAGAAACAAGGAAACCAAGCAGTAGAAACCCTATCCCTGCAGTGATAAATCTAGAATAGTATTTTGGGGCGTGGGCAATAAGTTGAAATACGTAGGCGGCGTCATGATGTCCGCTGACGATGATTTGCTGCCTCACCTCGCCTTCTGGCTCAATGGAGCCAAACACGTTATACCCGGTAGCTTTGGGAAAGAGTGGGTCGAATGTTTCCCAATAGCGCACGAATTGGCAATAAAATACAAGTATTCCTAATGAGTAACCGATGAGCGCAGGCAAGGGGAACTGGAGATATAATAGAATGGAGCAAATGATATAAAGAACGACCAGTGCGGGGATGTATTTTAGAAAGCTCTTCGGGTGGATGGTGAAATCTTCAATTCGCACGGAGTCCGCGTCACAATTTTTGGTGAATTCCTCTTTTACCCGGTTGGCAGCATTCCGGCAAGCCTCTGTACCTGCCAGGCGATTAGCATATCTTTCTACGACTTCGTTAGTAAAATCGAAGACGCGTTGCACATGACTTTTGTTTATGTCCAAGATAGAGTTTGCCATATCAGAGCAGCATACGCATATTAATGCTCTGCTCAGCAGGTGTCAAGGCGTTTAGCAAACCGAAAACAAGCTGCTACGGCTATTATCCTTCAGGGATTTTTGGATAGCTTGAACAAAGATTGTTAATCCTTTCTGTGTGAAGGAGCTACTTTTTTGTCAAAAGCTTATCCAGTGTTATAAAGAACTCTATGTCTTTCCGCTTGAACCTGCGGTCACCTCTTGGCCCGAGGCGATAGGCATGAAGCAGCCTTTTATTTGCCCACTGTCTTATTGTGTTGGGATGAACACGCAATAGCTTAGCTGCCTCACCAGTGGTCACCATCTCTGAATCCATCGACTCCAGTTTCATCTTCGCTTTCATCTTAGGAGACCTGGATTTAATGCCCATAAAGTGGCTGTTAAGATTTCATTAAAAATGGGGTGCCCTTCGCCGGGAGGATTTGCTTGCTGGTCTTGTAGCCTCCACGGGTTAACCACCAAACTCTTGAAAAGCAACCAGCCTGCAAAGTAGTCGTGATACCATAATCTCTGAAGAGGAATCAATATGGAGTTGCCAGACCTCACCCGTTCTTACCTGGGTTAGCTGCAAGAAACTAATGGGAGTATTGACAGAGTAAAAGGTAGAGTTCACTGTTGGCACAGCACCTACAGTTACAGGAGCAGCGCTGATTAATACTGTGGCAAAGGTGGTGGTTTGTGCTCCTCTACAAGCTCTTTAAACGCCTTATTCTGTAATTTCTCCAGGCATGACCTTAGTTGCTGGCGTTCCTTTTCAGACAGCGAAGATATTATCTTGTAGATGGACTTTCTCCTGGTTGACTTATCATAAGCTTGCCGTCCCTTCTCCGTTATGCTCACCCGCACCATGTTCTTTCTGTCCAGATCTTGGGTCTTTGTCAGCAGCCCCCTCTTTTCCATCCTGTTCAAAAGCGCGGAAACCGAGTGGGGCTCTCTAAATATCCGCCGGGAAATCTCGGAAGGCGTTGCCTTTTCACCAATGGCCTGGATGACCACCAAAACCCCGACCTCTATAACTGAGATACTGTATTGATCAAGTTCTTTCTGTCTCGCCCTGAGTACCGCATCCGTAGTCTGGTGTAGCAGCACCCAGAGGTTGTAATCTCCGTCCACAGGTAACAAATTTTTCATAGTCCCTCCATATTTCGTAATTGGCTAAAGTTGCCACTGAATCGTCTGACTTACCTCCTTTCCTGCTCTTGTTTTCATCTTTACTTTCATCTACGGAAGAGCGCAGCCCCAACTACAAGAATTCCCAGCGCAATCAATGCACACTTGACCCATTTGCTATTTCCTGTCATCCTTTACCTCTTTTCTGTCGTTCATCCGCTTCTCAAAACACTCCTGGCATATACCATGAGAATCTCCCTCCACTCCGTTACCCTCTTTCTCCCCAATATATCTGCCACAGTAAGCACAAACAATTTTCATCGTCTGCCTTACCTTCTTTTCTGTCCCTTTTTTCATCTCTACCTTCATCTTAGGAAGTTTAGATTTAATGCCCATAAAGTGGCTGTTAAGATTTCGTTAAAAATGGGGTGGCCTTCGCTGGGATGATTTGTTTAGGATTATTTAGGAGCCAGGTTTACCGTTTCGATCTTGCAAACTCCTCCCTCATGGTTTTGTAGGTCTCAGCCTGGTCCGGCAAGCCATGCATCTTCGTCGACACCTCCTCCGTGAAGTGGGTAATATCAATCGGGTCACGCCGCGGTTTGTCTTTCTGTTCCCTTTTCTCCTTCATACTACTTTCCAATCACTCCGCTTTCGATTATTCGTGTTCCTCTAAACCCCCTCCATCGTCTCCTGGCCCTGTAGTGTTACCTCCCTCTACAGCTTTTTGATAAAGTTCCTCCAATTTGAACAATTCAAGCGATTCTCTCCTTGACAGTCTTCTCTTTTGCTCAAGGTAGAACAAGCGCCGTAGTTCTTCCCGCGGCAATGTGGCTATCGTTCTCTTCCTTTCCATGTGTCTCCCTTTATTATCTACCTCACGTGTGCCACAGCTATACCTGCAGAACCATTAACCCCAAGGAATAGATAGCCGTGTAATCGATCAGCCATCTTTATCACTCACCAATAACCTGGTGCCGTGGTTAAAAGGAAGCACTTCATAACCACCCACAGGACCATTCAATATACCCTCTTTTTCCCCAATGTATCTGCCACAGTAAGCACAAACAATTCTCATCGTCTGACTTACCTTATTTCCTGCTCCCGTTTTCATCTCTAGCTTCATCTTAGGAAGCCTAGATTTAATGCCCATAAAGTGGCGGTTAATATTTCGTTAAAAATGGGGTGCCCTTCGCTGGGAGGATTTGTTTAGGATTATTTAAGAGCCAGTTTGTTTTCTTTAAATTCTGTTTAGTCTCCCTGTGCTACGATGCATTGGTGGTAGAAGGGTTGGGGGGAAGAACGGATACAGGGAGGTCCTTTTCGGAATACGAGATGATGGAAAAGGGAGCGAAAGAGAAAGAGCAGAGAATCTTCATGAACTCGACTGCGTCTTGCCCAAATTATCTGGATTTTTGCCTAGTTATTTGCCATGCTATAATAGGGATTATCGTATAGGAATTATCGTGTGAAACAAAGCAAGCTGGAGCAAGGAAACGGAGAGGTGAAGCATAAGACGGAAGATGAGAGGAAGACCAAAGTACAGCTCATAGGTGAGTTGGCGGAGGTGCGCCAACGAATTGTTGAACTAGAAGCCCATGCCGCGCAAATGGGAAGAATTACCGAACGCAAGCGAGCAGAAGAAGAATTGGTCCGCCTATCTAGTGCTGTAAAGATGTCCACAGATAGCATCGTAATCGGTGACCTTGATGGAAAAATCATAGATGTAAATGAAGCTACCCTGAAAATGTACGGCACCGACGACAAAAGGGACTTGATTGGGAAAAGTTCCTTTGAGCTTATCGCTCCTGAAGAACTAGAAAAAGCGTTAGCGGGTACGAAAGAGGTGCTGGAAAAGGGATACGTCAAGAGTCGAGAGTATCACATTATCACCAAGGACGGCGGTACAATTCCTGTGGAGATGAGCGTAGCCATCATGAAAGACGCGGATGGCAAACCGATAGGATCTGTAGGTGTGAGCAGGGACATCACCGAGCGCAAGAAGGCGGAAGAGAAGCTCACAGAGAGTGAGAACAAATTTAGAACCATCTTCGAAAATATTGGGGACATTTATTACCGGGTAGACCTCAAAGGAAACCTGACATTGGCAAACCCGGCCGCAGTTAAGATTATGGGATACGATAGTATAGAAGAAGTTATTGGAAAAAATCTTGCTGAGGATTTCTATTATTACCCTGAAGCTCGAAAGATTTTCATGGAAGAACTCAAAAAGCATGGTGAAGTTAAAAATCTTGAAGTAACCCTAAAACGAAAAGACGGGACACTTGTTATTGTAGAAGTCAACTCTCATTTTGTTCACGATGCCACTGGTAAGCCTATAGAGGTAGAAGGCATAGCGCATAACATCACCGAGCGCAAGGAGGCAGAGAAGAGGCTGCAGGAGAGTGAGGAAAAACTGCGTGTCATGTTTGGATCTATTACAGATGGAGTTATCGTCACCGATTTGACAGGTACCGTTGTAGAAGCGAATGACAGCGCAGCTCACCTAGTTGGATACAGTAATAAGGAAGAACTTATTGGGCGAAACGCCTTTGAATTTGTGTCGCCCAAAGACCGTGCGCTGGCCATGGATGCCACGAAGAAGACATTAGAAGAGAGACTAGTCCAAGAGAGAACGGAGTACACAATCTTGACTGCGGATGGTAGAGAAATTGACACCGACTCTAGTGCTACTGTGCTGTATGATAGCTCTGGGAACCCAGTGGGAATCATCAATGTGGTGAGGGACATCACCGATCGCAAGCGCGCGGAGGAGACTTTAAAGGAATCTGAAGAAAAGTCCCGAACTTTTATAGACACTGCAAGTGATTTAATGCATATTACCGATAGAACTGGAAATATTACTGATGTGAATGAATCAATGGCCAGAATCTTAGGATATTCCAAAGAAGAGCTAATTGGAATGCACTTTACCCAGATTTTACCCTTAAAAACTTTTGAAAGAGATTTCAAACCACCCTTTGAAAAATTCATAAAAAGGGGGGGAGAAATTGCTTTTGATACTGCCTTCACAACGAAAGACGGGAAAGAAGTCTACGGTGAATTAAGGACGGTTGCTATCCATGACAGGCGTGGCAGGTATGCCGGAAGCCGAGTAGTATTCCATGACCTCACCGAGCGCAAGAAAGCAGAAGAGGAACTTCAAGAAAAGAATGAGCAGTTGGAAGCACAGCGTGAGGAACTGGTGAGGAAAGCCACCGAGTTGGAAATGGTGAACCAGGCTAAATCTGAGTTTCTAGCTAGTATGTCTCACGAGCTACGGACGCCGCTGAATGCCGTTATCGGCTTTTCAGAATTGATGCTGGATGGCATCCCCGGTGAAATCAACGATGAGCAAAGAGGATGCGTTAATGACATCTTGGACAGTGGAAAGCACCTGTTAAATCTTATTAACGATATCCTTGATCTTTCTAAGGTAGAGGCGGGAAAGATAGAACTCAAGCTGCAAAATCTGGATATCGCCGCTATTATCAATGGTGTAGTACAAATTATGAAACCTGTGCTGGACAAGAACGGGCAAGAGATTGAGGTCAGCGTAATGCAGGGGCTGCCAAAAGTTCGGGGTGACAAAAATAGACTAGAGCAGATATTGCTGAATCTGCTCAGCAATGCCAGTAAGTTTACTGAGCAGGGAGGCAGAGTGCAAATTCACGTTGGGCGAGAGGGCGACTACTGCCAAGTAGCAGTGATGGACACCGGCATTGGTATCATGAAAGAGGACCAGGAGCATATCTTCGAAGCCTTCATCCAGGGAGAGACCCTATCCGATAGGAAGAAGGAAGGCACTGGGCTCGGATTGACGCTAACCAAGCAGTTCGTGGAGGCTACAGGTGGCAGAATATGGGTGGAGAGCAAATATGGGAAGGGCAGTACATTCGTCTTCACCCTTCCTCTGGCTGGAGAGCCATTGGAGACATCTCTGGGTGATAGGCAGAGCAGTTATTCCTGAGAGGAGAACTGGTAATGTCTAAGAAGATACTGATTGTGGAGGATGACCCACGAAATCTAAAGATGATCCAGATGACACTTAGGCC
>Ga0307430_1000762_pt1 | contig 26262 bp, 27 predicted proteins | sample SalMarWE160130MG_FD_202159 | JGI IMG/M metagenome (GOLD analysis project Ga0307430, IMG submission 202159) | Salt marsh sediment microbial communities from the Plum Island Ecosystem LTER, Massachusetts, United States - WE1603-130 | ecosystem: Environmental > Aquatic > Marine > Intertidal zone >...
CCGTCGGACATGACGCAGATGTCGAGGCGGGTCAGCGGCCAGGCGACCATCGGCGCGGCCCGCACGTCTTCGATGGTCAGTTTCCTCCGCTTCTGGGCGTAGGGGTTGTGGTAGGCGTTCAAGTGATTCTTGACCGAGACGTGGGCCAGTTGCTCGGGGGTGGTGCCGAACTCGGCCATGTGGCGGCTGACCATCATGGCATAGTAGCCGGAGTAGAAGCCGCCCACGGGGTAGTCGAAGGAGACGTCGGAGGCCAGGGCGATGAACTCGTTCCCCTTCCAGGTCTCCACGTGGGACATCATCTCGAAGCCGTAGCACAGGACGATGTCCGCGTAGCCGGAGGCGATGGATTTCCAGCCCTCCTGGAAGCAGATGCCGCCGGTGGCCCCGCCTCCCTCGACGCGGTGAGAGGGCTTGGGAAGCATGCCGATGTAGTCCTGGGCCATGATGGCGGCCATCAGTTGGCGGGCGAAGTGGTCGGAGAAGTACGAGCCTACCGTGGCGTCCACCAGTTCCCAGAACCTGGGGTGCTCGATTCCCAGGTCGGCGATGGCGTAGTCGTAGGCCTCCTTGACCAACGCCGGGAAGGTCTTGTCGGGTCGGGCCTTGGCAAACTTGGAGACCCCACCCGAAACAGCGTATACGGGTCGCATAGAATACCTCCTTGAAGTGATGCGTGATACGTGAGTTGTGAGGAGACAACAAGGGTTCACCTCTCAGTTGTCACTTTTCTTGAATCACCTCCTTCGTGATCCCCAGGTGGGTTGGCAGTGCGAAGTGCCCATCGGCGTGACGGGGCATTGAATGTACCGCGACAATCGCATCCCGGTTCAGCGAACCGTAGATGTGGGGGAAGCCATTTTCGTATTTGATTTCTGCCGAGACCTGGCTTTCGTCTATCGCGAGCAGCAGAAATTCGCCTGGCACGTCCCGATAGAACGTGTTGGCAACTTGAGAAATAGCACGTCCACCTCATCGCTGTCCAGGACGTTACAGATTTCGGTGTCGAGCCGTAACTCCAGGTGCGCCGCGTCGGACAGGCCGGAGCGGAGCAGCAGGGCGATGTCCACATCGGAGCGGGCGTCGGCCTCACCCCGGGCGTGGCCAGCGCAGTTCGGTCATCAACAGGCCGTAGCCGTCGTGGCGGTGCCTGTGGCTGCGCGTGCTATTGCAAGACGGCCACGGCGCGGATCATGTAGTCGCTGCCCTGGGGCTCCCAGTAAGCGCCGTCCACCTCGTAACTATGGCCACTGCTGCTGGCATCCACCCCTAGCGTGGGCCGATAGTCTTCTACGTGCAGAAAGCCCACGCAGAAATCGGCGGTCACTGTCAGGTCGTACCCCGATAGGTCCACATCGTTCCAACCATCCTGGGCTGGGGTTGCCTGGAAGGGGGTAAGCAGGTCAGTGTGGGTGATCGCGTCCCAGACGTGCACTTCGATGGGGCGGGGATCCTGGAGGTAATAGCGCGCCGTCAGCACCCGCGCCGAGCCACCTGGCGGGCTGAAGCAGACGGCAAAGCCCTTGCCTGTGTCCCAGGAGGCAGTGGCGTCCATCGTGCCATCGTCGTAGGCCAGTTCGCTGGAGGCCGAGCAGTTGTTCAGAACAAGCGGCAGGTAGACCCTGTACCCTCGCACCCAGATACGGATGCGCACCTGGTCAGCGTGCTCGTCCTGGGAGCGACGGAAGACGTTGATGGTGTTGGCAGTCGAGTTCTCCCAGTTGACTCCCCTGGGATGGCCCATGTCGTACATACCGCCAGCACACATGCTGTTGATGCCGATGGCGCTGCTATCGCTTCTGGCACCCAGGCGCACCCTGTACATGTTCGGATCCATGCCCAGGTTGTGGGTGAAGGGCATCACCGTACCCAGGGTGGCGCTCACCCATCCACTGTCGTAGTCGGGCGGGTCGGGGCGGGTGACGCAGACGCGGACTTGGCCGGCGGTGACATCGTGCAAGTAACGAAAGACGCTGACGGTCGAGGTATTCACGCTGGACCAATAGGCCCCGCGCCGGGCCCCGCTGGGGAGCACGAGTCCCCCGTAAGCGTAGTGATTAACCCCCCGCAAGGTGCTGCTGAATGCCAGGCCGACGGCGTAGTCGTCCACGTTCCCGCCCACACTATGGGTAAAGGCGAGCGTTTGCTGCTGGGCGATGGGCGTCCAGTCGCTGCAGTATTCGGGCAGGGGATCGGCCACCCAGACCCGCACGCGGACCCGGTCAGCAAACGTGTCGTCGGCGGAGCGGAGGACTTGAATGGTGTTGCTGGTCAGGTTCTGCCAGGCTGCTCCATAGTAGTCCCCTCCTGTCTCCAGGCCCCCGTAGGCTCGGGTGTTGATGCCATAGCCTTCCGCGTCGGTGTCCATGAACCACAACTCGACGGCGTAATCGTTCGGGTCGCCGCCCAGGTTGTGGGTGAGCGTTTCCACCGTTCCGGGCGTGATGGTGATCCAGCCACTGCTCCATCCAGAGGTGGCCTTGGCGATACGGGAAGCACCGGTATTCGGCGTCACAGGGCCGGGGAGCGCCGGCCCGGGCTCAGAGGGGCTGGCAGCCGCACTGCCGATAAGCAGGAGCAAAACTGCCAGCGCCAGGCCAGCCACCACAGATACCCAGATACACATACGCCTGTTATTCATTGTTTTCTTCTCCTTTCGTTGGATGGGCCTTCATTCCTCGCCTTAGGTTTATGACTTCAAACCGCGGGAGGCAGGGAGCAGGATCAGCGGTCGAAGTAGATGGACTTGCCGGTGGCGGAAAGGGGAATGCCCATCACGAAATCGGCGTCAATCAAGCCCAGTTCCCGCGCTGCGACGCCCGCCCGGTACATGATGCGATTGTCCACGTTCAGCATCCCGGCCATCTTCACCGCCGAGCCGATGGCAATGCCCATATCCAGCAGGTGCAGGGCGCAGTTGGGCCCTCGGAATTCCCCCTCGACGGTGTTAGGCTCGATGCAGGTCAGGCTTCCGCAGGCTGCGCAGTTCAGCTCCAGCGTCTGAGCGTCCTTCAGACCGATGAGCACCACCGCCTCTGAGTTGAGGACGTTCCTCCCGTCCCGGTCGAAGTTGGGCTTGCCAGTCCGCTCCCCGTAGGCGATCATTGCCTCGCCCAGCCGCTGCAGGTTCTCTTCCTCGACGATTTCCACCACCACGAAGTCCCGTCCCGCCGCCTTAGGGGCGGTCCGGGCGGAGATGGACATCAGTTCGGCCACGGTACGCAAACTCATTGCTCATTTCTCCTTGTCCAGATTGCAATTCATCCAAACCGCCCGGCCAGAATCTCCTCCAGCGTCGGCTGGCCGATGACCTGGAGTTCGTATCGCACTCGATCCACCGGGTGGCGGACGTTGATCAGCCGCCGCAGGTCAATGGGCGTGGCCACCAGAACCAGGTCACACTCGGCCCTGTTGATGGTCTCCTCCAGATCCTGTATCTGGTCATCGTCGTACCCCATCGCTGGCAGGAGCGGGCCGGTGTGGGGGTACTTCTCAAACGTGGCGGCGATAGAGCGCACCGCGTAGGGGCGGGGGTTCACCAACTCCGCCGCGCCGAACCGCTGCGCCGCCACTACCCCGGCTCCGTAGGTCATCCCCCCGTGAGTCAGCGTCGGGCCGTCCTCGATTACCAGCACCCGCTTACCCCGGATGGCCTCCGGTTCCTCGACGAAGATGGGGGAGGCGGCCTCCACCACGGTGGCCTGCGGGTTGGCAGCGTAGATGTCCTCCCGCACCTGAGCCACCCCCTCGGGGCTGGCTGTGTCCACCTTGTTGATGACCACCACGTCCGCTGCCCGCAGGTTGGCCTCCCCGGGGTGGTAGCGGAGTTCGTGGCCGGGCCGGTGAGGGTCCGCCACGACGATGTGTAAATCGGGCCGGTAGAAGGGCAGGTCATTGTTCCCCCCGTCCCACACCACGACGTCCGTCTCCTCCTCCGCCTGGCGCAGGATGGGCTCGTAGTCCACCCCGGCGTAGACCACCACGCCCCGGTCGAGGTGCGGCTCGTATTCCTCCCGCTCCTCAATGGTGCACTTGTAGCGGTCCAGATCCTCGTAAGCGGCGAACCGCTGCACCGCCTGAGCGACCAGGTCGCCGTAGGGCATCGGGTGGCGGACTACTACCACTTTCTTGCCCAGCCGCTGGAGCACGTCGCAGACGTGGCGAGTAGTCTGGCTCTTGCCGGAGCCAGTGCGCACGGCACAGATCGCCACCACCGGCTTGTGGCTCTCCAGCATCGTCGAGCCTACCCCCATCAGCCGGAAGTCGGCTCCTGCAACCAGCACCTGGGAGGCTTTGTGCATCACGTACTCGTGGGAGACGTCGGAATAGGCGAAGACTACCTGATCCACCTGGAGGCGGTGGATCAGGTCGCTCAGTTCCGTCTCCGGGTAGATGGGGATGCCCTCGGGGTATAGGCTCCCGGTCAGTTCCGGCGGGTACCGGCGCTCCTCAATGTTGGGAATCTGGGTAGCGGTAAAGGCGACGACCTGGTAGGCCGGGTTGTCGCGGAAGTAGACGTTGAAGTTGTGAAAGTCGCGTCCGGCGGCGCCCATGATGATGGTGATGATGCGCTTTCGGCTCATATTGCTGTATTTTCTTCCTCCCAGATGTTTTCCTCGGTAGCGTCCTCCTTGCCTCGCACCAGGAAGAGCCACAGCAGCAGGGGCACAACCAGTACCAGGATGCTCAGGCAGCACGGTGCGATGCCGTAGGCGGGTGGCATGGCGCCGGTCTGAGTGCTTGGGCCGAACTCAGTGCTCCACTCCCCCAGTCCGGTGAAGATCATGATGCCCCCGATGCACAGTGGGATTGTGCAGCATAGGAGCGTCAAGACGCCCACTACAATGGTGATAATCGTACCTGTTTGTTTTGACATCTGATTCTCTCCTTATTGGGATATAACGGCAGGCGGTATTGTGATCACGCCAATCGGGCCAACAGGATGCCCAACTCGTAGAGCAGCATGAAGGGCACCATGACCAGCAACATATTGACCGGGTCGGTGGTGGGTGTGATGATCGCCGCCCCGGCGGCCGCACCGATGATGACGACGCGCCGCGCTTTGGCGAATCCCTGGGGGGTGACGACGCCCAACTTGGCCAGGAAGTACATCACCAGCGGTGTCTCGAAGATGAGGCCCGCCCAGAGCATTATGTTGCTGACGAAAGAGATATAACGGTCAATAGAGTAGCGCTGTTCGACGATTCCGAACAGGAACCCCTGGAGGAAAGGCAGCGCGGCGGGGAGCAGCACCTCGGCCGCGAAGATCACTCCGATGGTGAAACTCAGCGAGGCAACCGGTGCGCCGATGAGGACGTAGCGCCGTTCGAGGGGCTCCAGGCCGGGCCGCACGAACTGGAACATTTGATACATGATGACTGGCATAGCGATTACGATGCCGATCACGATGGCGACCTTGAAGAAGACGGCCGGGGCTTCGGTAGGCGAGATGGCCAGAGGCACCTGTTCGCCGAGCGGAGCAACCAGCATTTTGAGGACAGGAGGGGTGACGAATGTGCCCACGACCACCCCTATAAGCAGCGCGATGATTACTTTGATGAGACGCTGGCGCAGTTCATCCAGGTGTTCGAGAAGTGTCATCTCAACCTGGTTGCTCTCTGTTCGCTTCTTCAATCCTGTTCTTCCTTTGCCCCTTGCTCGCCCTTGACAATGTCCTTGACATTCCCAACAATCTCCCGCATAACCTGGCGTGTCTCGCGCTCGACGTTCTGAAGTTCAGCCTGGATGCTGGTGGTAGCCTCTCGCTTGTTCTCGTCAATGCTCTCCAGAACCTGGCGTGTCTCCTGCTCGGTAGCCCGAATCTCGTCCGAAATGCTGGCGACAGGTTCCTGCTCCCCCCCGGCAACATTCTCCAGAGTCTGGCGCGCCTCTTGCTCGGTGGTCTGGAGTTCAGCCTGTATGGTATTGAGAAACTCACCTGAAAGCCTGCGCATCTGACTGGTGGTACGTCCAATCGTGCGGGCGATCTCCACCATGCGCTTGGGACCGACCAGCAAAATGGCGATGACCAGGATGACCGTTAATTCCCAGGGGCCAACATTCAGGAAATTCACCGCTTTTTCCTCTCTGCGTTCTTGACGGCTTGCGCGATGGCCTCTTTGTGTTCCACTAATGTGCCCAGCACACCGTTTACAAAGCGCGAGGCGCTGTCGGAACCGAAAGTCTTGGCCAGTTCGACAGCCTCGTTGATGGCTACCTTGATGGGCGTCTGGCCGTCCACAGCGAACTCGAAGATCGCGATGCGCAGGATGTTGCGATCAATGTAGGCCATCTGTTCTAGTGGCCATTCGGGCGCATAGCGGTGGATGAAGACGTCGAGCACAGGCTGGTGCTTGAGCACGCCGTTCGCCAGGTGGCGGCTGAAGGCCGCGGCGGCTGGCGGCAGCCCGACTCCCGCCAGTCGCTGTTCCAGCACGACAGCGGGAGTGTGATGCGCGCAGTCAATCTCGTACAGTGCCTGTAGTGCCACGACGCGAGCCTGATGACGGGCCTTCACGGCTGTATGCCTCCGGTGCGGGTCGGTCACGCTCCCTTAAAAAGGTAAGCCACGTCCTCGATGTGCACGTCGACGGACTGGACTTCCATGCCGACCATGTCCTGGATCGCGCGGGTGACCTCGGCCTGGATCTGGCGGCCGATGCTGAGCATGTTGACGTGTGGCTCGGTCACGACGTACAGTTTCACCCGCACGCTGTTTCCAATGACTTCAATTTTCACCCCATCGTGTCGCAGGAGGCGCCGCATGCCCGGTGGTGAGGTCATGCGGGCCACGCCTGGCACAGCCAAAGTCGTGAGGCGGGCAGTGGTCTCCAGTACCTCCGGTGCAACGGTTATTTTGCCGATCTTAGGTTGCGCTTCCATCCACACCCCCTTTGTTCATTGATTCATTGTTCATTGTTCATTGATTCATTGTTCATTGATTCATTGTTCATTGATTCATTGTTCATTGATTCATTGTTCATTGATTCATTGTTCATTGTTCATTGTTCATTGATTCATTGTTCATTGTTTCATTGTTTAGCCTTGCATCACCAGGCCGCCGTCCACCGTCAGCACCTCGCCGGTGATGAAGGAGGCTTCGTCGGAGGCCAGGAAGGCGACGGCGTAGGCTACCTCCTCGGGCTGCCCCATCCGTCCTAGCGGCGTCATCTCGATCACGCGTTGTTTCCACTCCTCCGGCATGTCGGCGGTCAGATCGGTGGGGATGAAGCCCGGTGCGATACTGTTCACGGTGATGTTGCGGGGGCCCAGTTCCTTGGCCAGGCTCTTGGTGAAGCCGATGATGCCTGCTTTAGAGGCGGCGTAGTTGGTTTGCCCTCCCTGGCCGGCGATACCTGAGACAGAGGTGATGTTGATGATGCGCCCCTGGCGCTGTCGCACCATTGAGCGGGCAGCGGCCTTGCAGCAGTTGAACACGCTCTTGAGGTTGGTGCGCAGCACCTCGTCCCAATCCCCTTCTTTCATCAGCATCAGCAGTTGGTCGCGGGTGGTGCCGGCGTTGTTGACCACAATATCTATCCGGCCGAAAGCGTCCAGCGCCGCCTGGATCAGCCCCGCGGCCTGCTCGAAATCACCGACGTCGGCCTGCACCGCGATAGCCTGACCCCTGGCGGCCTCGATGGCGGCCACGGCCTCGGCGGCGGCCTCCGCGCTGCGGTGGTAGTTGACGACGACGCGAGCGCCACGCCGCGCCAGTTCCAGCGCGATGGCCCGTCCGATGCCGCGCGACGCGCCGGTCACGACGGCCACCTTGTCGTTCAGTGATCTGTCCATAGTCTCTTCTCCGTCAACCCAAATCGGTGCTGTTGCCTAACGGTACCGGCTTCACCCGTCGCGCGGCCCCATGCAACGACACCCCCGCTATGAGACCAACTCCAAATGCAGTGAGCCGCCGATTTGCCCGCACATAGCACGGTCGGGTGCAGTGACTTGGTGCGACCCGTTCGCCCGAAACCGTGCATTCGCACGGGGGATGGGCGGCAAAGGTCGCCGGTGAACTTGGCGAGCAATGGACGCCAGGTCACCACGAACTTTGACAACTGTGTATCCACATCGGTGCGACGTTTCCGTCAAAGCATACACCGAAATCGAAAAAACATCAACTCCGACCACCCCAGGTGCCGGGGTGTGAGCGCCATCCTACGGCAGGCGACTGGTCATCAAATGTCGGAAGCGAGGACGGAAAGGCGGTAAGCGGCGAGCCAGACGCCGTGACCCCGCCGAGCAAGCGGCTATGGTCAACGCAAGTGAAGGTGTGATGAGGCGTCGTCAGGCAGAACCTGCCTACGCTGGCTATCTGTGTAATGACGAAGATACGCTGACGTGGGGCCGGGGTACGGGAAGGTAGAGGTACTCAAGGGGGTCAGGTCTTATGGCAGACGAGAATACTCGTACTGAAGACTGGAAATCACTCCCCTGGAAATCCATCCAGCGGAACGTCTTCCGCCTCCAACGGCGCATCTACCAAGCCGCACGCCAAGGCGACGTCAAGCGCGTCCACAGCCTACAACGGTTGCTGTTGCGCTCTTGGTCAGCACGTTGTCTAGCAGTACGTCGGGTGTCGCAGGATAACCGAGGCAAGCGCACGCCGGGAGTGGATGGGGTAGCTTCGCTTACCCCGCACCAACGACTGCGAATGGTCAACGACCTGCGGAACCTGGCGACCCATACGCCCGCCCCGTTGCGGCGGGTGTACATCCCCAAGCCGGGGAAAACAGAAATGCGGGGACTATCAATTCCCACGATGCTTGACCGGGCACTCCAAACCCTGGTCAAAATGGCACTGGAACCGGAATGGGAAGCACGGTTCGAGTCCAACTCCTACGGCTTCCGCCCAGGACGCTCACCACACGACGCGATTGAAGCAGTCTGGCTCTCTGGGAATTGCCGTGGCGGGCGCACTGGAAGCCCGAACTTGTTCGGGTTTGCCAGCGGGCACCCCAACAAGTTGGAGCATCCGAATCCTGACCACGGGAAATCCCGAAGACCCAGCAGTCTTCAACTACATCCGCCTGAAACCCAAATACGTCCTCGACGCCGACATCACCACATGCTTCGACAGAATCTCGCACGACGCCATCCTGGACAAGCTCCACGCCATCCACCCGATAGAGCGTCTGGTTCGCGGTTGGCTCAAGGCCGGAGTGCTCGACCACGGCCAGACTATCTTCCCAGGAGCCAGAACAGCCCAAGGCGGCCCGCTCTCACCCCTCCTCGCCAACGTTGCCCTCCACGGACTCGAAACCGCCATACGCCAGGCTGCGCCCGCCAAGTCACCGCCAGGCGCCGTCCGCTTTGCGGACGATGTCGTGATTCTCCACCACGACCTCGATACGCTCAAGCGACTCGCCAAAGTAGCGGAGGAATGGCTGGCAGGCATCGGCGTAGAACTGAACCCGGAGAAAACCTACATCACCCACACCCTCGAACCCTACGACGGGCAAGTCGGCTTCGACTTCCTGGGCTTTCACGTGCGGCAGTATCCAGTGGGAAAACATCGAACCCGTACCTACCGGGGTAAACCCGGCTTCAAGACCATCATCAAACCCAGTCGCAAAGCACTACAACGCCATCGAGACAGACTGCGGGACATCATCCAGCACCATCGCGGTGCGCCTCAATCGGGCCTCGTCCACGCGCTCAACCCAGTCATCCAGGGCTGGGCCAACTACTACCAGTACTGTGTCGCCAAACACGACTACCAGATTCTCGACAACGTTCTCTACCACCAACTCACGCGCTGGGCCAGATACCGCCACCCACGCAAGAGCGGGAAGTGGTGCTATCAGCGCTACTGGCGCAAGGTGAACGGGCGAGTACGCTTCAGCGATGGCGAGAGTGTCCTCAGCTTTCACCAGACGACGGTAGCACTACAACGAGACTTCGCGATTCCATGTCATTCTGAGCGACCAGAGGGAGCGAAGAATCTCGTTTTGCAGAGTTGGACCGCCTATTGGAAGCGAGATTCTTCGTCGCTTCGCTCCTCAGAATGACAAAGTCTCGTTGTAGTAGTAGTCAGCCGCTTTGTTAAAGTGCAGGGGGACAGAAGTCCCTACGACAGTGATTGGGTCTATTGGTCAACCCGGCTGGGACGTGACCCGAGCAAACCACGACGGGTCACGCGACTGCTCAAGAGACAGCGTGGCTGTTGCGCACTCTGTGGACTGCGCTTCACGACAGAGGACGTGATGGAAGTGCATCCGAGTTTGCCGATTGAGATGGCCATCGTTGTCTCCTTCTCAAATATGAACTGTGAGTGGGCTACTTCCTGCTCAGAATGCCTCCCAGTCCCTTAGCGAGATCCCCCGCGCTTTTCGCCGGTCCAGCGCCGCCCAACACGCTGTCAATTTGCCCAGCGATGGGAGCCGGGAGCTTTTCCTTGAGAAAGCCGATAACCGTTTCCACGGCTGTCTTGGCCATCTCTTCGGAAAGACCGGTTTTCTGTGAGACCAGCTTGATCAACTCGTCCATTGTTCTCACCTCCTCTCCAGTCGAGCTATCGCTGATCCTATGCCACCGACAGTTCAGCAGTGCAATGCGCGCAACGGGTGGCCTTGATTGGGATAGTGGACAGACAATATGGGCACTCTTTCGTTGTCGGTTCGGCAGGTGGTGCCTCCTCTTCCCGCTTCAGTCGGTTGATGCTGCGGATGAGCAAGAACATCACAAAGGCGACGATGAGGAAGCTGACGATGGCATTCATAAACACACCATAGTTGATCGTCACTGCGCCCGCCGCCTGCGCATCGGCCAACGATGCGTAGGGTGCAGCCGGGGAGCCTGCCTTTAGCAAGACGAACAAGTTGGCAAAGTCTACACCTCCCAGCAGCAAACCAACAGGAGGCATGATGATATCGTCAACCAGCGACTTGACGGTTGTACCGAAAGCGGCACCGATAATGATGCCCACGGCCATATCAACCACGTTCCCACGTATGACGAATTCTTTGAACTCTTTCAACATGTTGGTCTCCTCTCTCGATTAGGTTCTCACTGTGGGCCAGACCAATCAATCACACTCGTCGGCCACCCTTGAGCTCGCCCTGCAGAGCCTCAAGCTCGTCCCACTTGCCAGCAGCCGCCAGGTTCGCCTGCTCAGGCCAGGTGCTAGGATCCGCCAATGCGGCAAGGTCGGCCTCTGTGAGAATCTGCCTCAGCCGACTCACATCGGTAGCAGCCAATTGGGCAAAGGTTGTGATGCCAGCCGCCCGAAGCACACTCGATATCTTTGGCCCAATCCCCTCGATGCGCTTCAAGTTATCCGGCGTGGGTGGCGCTGACTTTGCTACAGGTGCCGCTGCTTCAGCGACACGAACAGGCGCTACTGCCTCAGCTTTGACTGTTGGGACGGCCTCTTCCTCGCGGCGACTGCGCAGCCACCACCAAAACAACAACCCTAGCAGCACCAGGATTATCAGCACCCAAACCCACCAGGGAATGCCACTTTGCTCCCCAGCCGCCTGAAACGGGCTGGAGAAGGCTGTTAGAGCCAGACTGACTATCAACAGACCGAGTGAGATACTGTATTTGCGGAACATGATTGTTTGCCTCCTTATGCTTGAAACAATGCCAAATGGATTCAGACAGATACACGCTTTGGATGTACTTTGACCTCTTCCTCCTCCTCCTACTTCCTCCTGCGCTGAAAGCATCTGCCACCTCAACTCATATGCCATCGCCTCCTTCGCTAGCGTACGGAAGTACTCAACGTTAAGCGGCCTAACGGCACCGGCTTCACCCGCCAGGCGGGTTTTCCCCAGAGCCTCCGCAAGAAGGCACCTCACACAACCACGGAGCCTTCGTTTTCGCGCGCACTCAGCTTGGTCGGCTCCGCTATGGTCGGCGGGGCGGTCGCCCACCCCGCCGCCACTCCCGAACCCCGCGTGATAGTTTCCCATCACGGGGCTCTTCGTCACACGAGCCTTTGTCACAGGCACTCCATTGGGGGCGGTTACTCGCCCCCGGAGCTTGGCACATGCACAGTCAGGGTTGGACTTGCGTCCGGTCTTCAGTACGCCAGGACACCCTGTATCCATTAGCGCCCGCCTAAGACCCAGACTCTTTCTGCCCCCGTGCCTTCTCGCGTGCCGGCCCCACGTCTGCATATCCTTGGCATTACCCAAGGCATTAGCTTCTTGGGGCATCCCTCCCGTCATGGCATACGGCCTGGCCGCCTGCTCCCATTGCTGAGAGAGCCGTTGGTGGGTTACTCCATTCCGTGTGCCCATTTTCCGTGACCTTAGGTCGGCACTGTACGCCGCGTCCCTCGTATCGAGTGAGTACCACGTATCCGCATACTACGTGGCCGAATGGAGACGTTTCCCTTTTGGGCCTGCGTATTACAGCCGTTTCGCAGGTTCTAACTCACGACGCTTGCGTGCCTTCGTCGAAAATCCTGACCGTAGCCACCCGCTCGAAGCGTCACCGCCCTCGGCTAGCAGTTTATCTCCTTTCACCCCTTGCACACCGACTTTTGATAGCCATTCTCCCGCCGTAGGGTAGCACTCTCTCCCCATCACCTGGGGGGTAGGAGTTGGCGAGTTGCACTCACCGCACCTACTTGGACACACAGTTGTATAAGGTTCTTCAAATCTAACTGCAAACCTTATCCACCCATCCCCCGTGCTTGGGCGAACGAATCGCGGTGCGCGGTTTCGAGCGAACGGATCGCAGAGCGGGGGTTAGGCCGCGCCCTCTGAGACTTCAACTCTGCATTGGGTCCAGCACAAACCCCATAAACAGCAACACATCCGTCTCATTATCACGAATTGCGCAGAAGAAAGGGCGATCAACTATCATCCTAAACCGGTACGCCAAACCCATCACCATTGTCACCGCTGTCGCTGCCGCCGCCTCTGTGCCTTCTTCGTTCACCTCTACAAATGTCTTGTGGATGACCTTGCTAATCACCAAAGGCCCTGCACCCATTCCCAGGAAATCGACTCCTGCAAATTCTCCACCTCCAAGAGCCACAAGGTTGGGAAGGATATCCGCTCCGTATTCCACTTTGAAGCGTGGCAGTACAACATCCCCCTCCATCTCGTAGAATCTGGACATCCACTGCTGCCAGTTCTCAACAGTGAGGGCTTTCAGGAATCCATCAATGGAGATAGTCGGCTTCGGAAGAAAGACATACATGCTGATTCGGCGTTCACCGTAAGGCAGACTGACCGCCTGGAAGAGCTCGTTCTCATAGTAGTCATAATGTCCCGACTGCGACATCATAGGATGTTGCTTACGGCTTCCGTCGAGTAAGGTAAATGCCCTTTTCTCCGTTTTTTCCTCATCGAACTGAGTTGTCCAAATGCCCTTAAAGTAGACGGCGTTGATCAGAACCAGTATCGCAGAACTTACGTCACCCGAGGTAACCAGTTCTCTGATCTTCTCATTGGTCTTGCTGGCAACCCACTTGTTGATAATGTCCGCCGCACCAGGATCGCTGAAGTCCAGGTTGACTACCTCGCCAGCGTAGTAGTCCCTGATCCGTCGAATAAAGTCGGGAGACAGCTCAATGCCTTGGCCTACCCAGATCGAGTTGGCAATGGCCAATTGAACTTTGGGATCGAGACCATCTTGCATTGACATGAAGGTTGCGTTAGCCTCATTGACTTCCTGTAAACCCAGCCCCGTCAACCCAAGGACTTTGGCCATCGCTTGCTTCGTCTTGCCTTCTGCGCCATTATATGTCATCGCCAATGCAATGGCTACACTGGACGAAGATAGAAACACATTCTTGCCAACCTCTTGCCCGACGAGTTGGGACAACAACCGGAAACCCAAGTCATTGTTAGCAGCAACCAGCTTGTCCACATCTGAGCTAGTGTCATTGGATGTGTTCATACAACCTCCTTCGCGCGGCGCGGCCTAACGGGATCGAACTCAGCCGCCTGCCTGCGACCACCCACTTGACTCCTGCTTCCCCCATGCTTGCAGCCTTCGGTTTGGCGCCGCCGCTCTTGGGGTCGGCTGGAGTGAGTGGTTAGGCGGCATCGCTAGAGACATATTTCTCATATGCTGAAGGGGCAGCAACTGTTGGCTCCTTCGCAGCGTTGGCAGGAGCCTCAACACAGGCTCAGCTTCTTCGCAGTAATGCCAGTTCCCTATTCTTAAGAACGATATAAGCAACGACCGCCCCTGTTCCGACCCCAGCTATAAATATCGCCGGCTCCACAGCCCATGCAATTTTCACTACTGCTACTACGATTGTCGTAATGGCGGCAGCAGCCGCTGCCACAACGATCTCTTGCGTACGCGGAGTCATAATGCCTCCTTTCGTTGATGTCCGACCACAATCGGACGAATAGATTCTTCCCAGCCTAAGCTCATACCCCATGTTACGGTTGTTACGGTATTCGATGCCGCCTAACAGCCTGGGCGTAACCCGCGCGGCGGATGCGTGGCAACCACCTTCGCCAGAAAACCACCTACAAAGCGCGTTTCACCGCCGATTACAGCGGCGATAGCCGCGTCGGGTTGACGCCCTTGTTAGGCCGCACCCATCCGGGACACAAAACTCACTGACTAAGATGCACAATCTGGTCAGGTATTCCTGCTACTTCGAGGTTGTAGATCATTCTGCTTGCTTTTGCTTTCTCAATTGTATGTAGAATCCGATAGCCCCAAGAGTGAATGCGACTATCGTTACAATGTATAATGTAATTCCTATCCAATCATCCGGCAATCTGGCAAGATACCTGACAAGACCTATGATTTGGAAAATACAGGCAATCACAGAACACACTGCTGCAATCAGCAACCCTTTTGGTTTCGTGATCTTCATTTCTTTAGGACTCCTTTCGACCGCGATCTTGCGGCCTAACGGCTGGACGCCCGTGTTGGGCGGCCCTCCTTTTGGGCGGCCCTCCTTATAGATACTGCTTCTTGAATGAGTCGTAGAACATCATCCGGTCGGCGCGTCGAAAAGGAAATATCCCGCAAAGGCCCCACTTTTCTCTTAAACGCGACCACAACTCTGGGATATTCCAGAAAATTGAATGAGGCGCGGTATCGTTTCCGAATACTCATGAAGTGTATCCCTGCTCCCCCCAACCTCATCAACAGCGGTATCTTATCGAGATGGCATTCTTCGATGTTATCCAATGGTACTGTCCATGTGAAGATGCCAAACGTGAGCACCAGAGACTCCGGGGTGAGACGGATAATGAGTGTTCTGTAGTTCACCGAGTAGAAAAGGAATAAAACGAAAAGACAGAAGAAAAAAGCACCAAAAACGTCTGGATCATCTGTACTCACGCGCCAGATTAGTAGCAGGAAGAAGAGGATTGTGAGAACTAAGAAAAGCGCTTCTGTCTTGTTCGAAGAAACTCTCTCGTCATAAATTAGGTTCTTAGTCATAGTTATCATCTTGTCTTGTAAGCAGACCTCTCACACCCAAAATGGTAAACCCATCTATTCTGCCAGCGCGGCCTAACGGATGGCGCATCAGCCGCCGCCGGGTTTGCGACGCGCCCAACAATCAAAGACGCTACACATAACCAAGACCGGCAACAATAGAATCCTCGATCAGGCGGTCGGCTGCAGCGACTGTTAGGCGGCACCCGCTGGTGACACGCTCCGCCCTTCAGTCAAGCAACCGCCCCCTACCACCCCTGACACCGCCGATGGCCGGGGAGCCACACCGGATTGGGGCACCAACCTATCCCAAGTCTTCTCAGGAAGTCCGTCACACTTGGAAGCGAGACTGTCCAAATCTAGAAATAGAGTACCGAGACTCGAACAGACTCCGTGTCCGTCTATCCTTTGAAATAGAAGACGTTGAATGCTATAGCGAGGCCACTCATTACAACGAAGGACATCCAGCCGATCGCTGGGAGACCCCAGAAGAGCAAGGCCAATAGGATAACAATCGGGAACAGGATGGTAATGACGCACTCCATCTGAGCCACGATCTTCACCTTGTCCCATGATGTCTCCCTGAACGCCAAGAACGAACTTATGGCATAACCAAGGATGGCTGTACCGAACAGCCTGAATATCTGTGGTACCTGGTTGGATATACAACCTGTCAAATCGCCCCACAGCACCGGGAAAAATAGGTAGGTGAGGGCGAATATGGTCATCATGACGCCGTGGACAAGGAATGTGCGCTTTAGTCCTGGTGTTATTTGCTTTTCCATCTCTTTTCTCCTCCTTTAATGATTAGTAAGTTTTCGGTAATGACGCAACTCATCACCAACCCGCTTTTCTTGGTGCAGTGCCGCCTAACGGCCTGCGCATCACGCGCTTGGCGGGTGCGGCGTGAGCGCCGTCGCTGGAAAGTGAACTAAAATGCGCGTGAGAAACTTGAAAAGCGCGCCGATTAGCCAAGTCGGGTGCATGCGGGGTTAGCACGCCTTGTCTTGCTGACTAGATAGCACCATGCTTACGCATAAAATCCTGTAGTGGGGAGTAAGGTATTCTCTTCAGTTTACCGAAGTTAGTGTCTTTTTCATAATCGCTGTCTGTGAGAGGTAGGCCGTTACGATACTTTGCCGAGCTAGCCTTTTTGACAACTTGGGGAATTCCATCGTGCCATCGTCCCCCCAGCCTTGTGAGCCTGTCGTCTCTTGCACGAGTGCATTCAACCATTGAGAAGATGCCAATATCAACGATTACGGGATAGCATAATCCATCGAATTCACGAAGCTGTACTGCTGCTAGCATAAGTACGCCTTTTGCGGGATCAACATTCTCCTCAGTGATGTTTTCTTTCAATCGTGCTGAAGGTTCGCGGCGAGTAGGTGGACGCTTCAAGTCCAAAGAAGGGTTGTCCACAAAAAGACCTTTCAACTCGACACGGTAACCAGAAGTATGAATGTAGTCAGGATATGATTCCCTGTCCCCGATTTCCCTTGGAGCCTTGGACAGACCTAGGTGTTCAAGTTTCTTGCGGTTCTCTGGGTTTGTCGCGAGAAGTTCAATCTGCGGGAGTGCTGCATCGAGCAAAGTGTTTATGATGACGGCAATCTGGCTTGGTTCAAATCCCGGTAAGGCTTGTTGGGGTAGCGATAACCAATCAATTCGTAGACCGATAAGGGGTTCAAATTGCTTTTGCAGAGTTTGGATTTCCTGTGGGGTAATGTCTGGCATCTACAATCCTTTCACTAATGAGTTAACCAAGTCAATGGTAGATAGGGTTTTTGAATAATTCTCCCACTCCTTTCTTGCTAACACCTCAAGCTCCTCGTGAATTCGCTCCCTGGTTTCGACTGGGGGAATCCTTACCGGAGTTTGCCCTAATGATTGTGGCTGAAGTCGCGGGCGTGTACCTCCGGTTCCTATAGGTAGATTCTCAAGAAAATGCTTTGACCGCATATAAGCAAGCCAGAAGTAGGTTAGTCTATCGTGGGGTGACACAAGCGCAAACTCGGACTTGATCGAGAAATATACTGGGGGCTCTTGGCTTAACCATTTTGCTAGGGGGGTCACAATAATGTTACCCAGATAGGCTCGCATAGTTCCGAACAGAATTTCACCCTCACTGACTGCTGGTAGTCTGTTATAACGTGTTGCACTGTCTTGAGTTGGCCTGAGCATAAAGCTCAGGTAGTTGCCACCGGGGATATCTCGATATTCAATTGGTTGAAACGGAGAACGTTTGTATGGGCTGCTTTTAGCCGTAACCTTGCAAATGTCCGCGAATTCTGAAAGTGGATAACTCTCTCCATCGTGGCGGTAGACATATGGATCCCACACGGATGTGGTAAAATCAGGCGTACTGATTACAGAGATAAATAGCTTACCATTTCTACCCATAGCAGTTTCCCCCTAAATTCCAAAAGCCTCTCTAACTTCAGGGGCGTTCAACACCGACTCCAAGTAGTTAGGCGTTGAATCTGCATCGTTGCTATTCAATCTTATGCCCACGGAGGGAACAGACGCGAACACGTGCTTTCTTACTACCGGAGAGACAGATGTTTTGTTTTTCTCCAATACTACAATATCAGCACGTGTTGTCGTTCCTGCACTTAGATGAAAGACCCCTTCTGGCAAACAGATGACACCTAAGACTGTCCACGACTTCTCAACAATGGTTCGGAAAGTTAAAAATTCCTTGTTGGCAATAATTGAATGGGGTAGAAGACAAACGAGCCTACCACCAGGACGAAGCAGTTTTAGAGCTATGTCAATGAAAAGCGCATCACTGTTTCGATAACCAGATGAGAACAAAGGACTCCCAAACTGTTCATACCCAATTCGCAGTGAGAAGGGGGGGTTTGCTAATATATAGTCCACTCTTCCATACCAGCTTAAAAGTTCCTCTGGTGGTGAATAGATGTCGCCACAAACAAAGTGCTTTTCATGTTGTGACGACGTAGCAAGGTTCAGCGTGAGCATTGATAACTCAACAAGAGATAATTCTATATCATTTGCAACTAATATACAGTCACGCTCTCCCCACACTTGGGCTGCTTCCATCAGAAACGTACTGCTTCCACAAGTTGGGTCCATAATCACAGCTTGTTGTTTTACAGGGAGCATATGTGCCATCATGCTTGCTACAGGCTTAGGCGTGAAAAACTTCCCAGATGCTTCCCTAAATCGTCGTCCAACGAAAAACTGATACCATTCTGAGAGCTTGTGCCCTTCTGGGTCATTTGAGACTAATTCATCCAGAAACAAGAAAATGCGCAGGTCGTTCTCAATCTTCTGATGTGCTCGCTGCCATTTTTCAACAGTAGTATTGGGTATATTGTCTAGCCTTTCTGAGTAACGGGCGAAGTAGTGATAAGCCAGAGCATGGAAAGATATTTCTCCCCCTATACCATACCTTCGAAAGAGGTTCTCAAGTTCTTCCTTCTGACCAATGAATCTTCGGCTTGTCATACTTTGCAACTCCCTGTTCTGAAGCTATAGTATAGCAGACTACTTCAAATTTTGTAAGATTGTCCAAGATTGCGTGGGCGTGCTAACGGCTTGGAGCTCACCTGCCGCCCGGCTTGTGCGCCGAGCCTTCCTTGCCAACATCACCGTCGATAACCAAAGTGCCGCTGATTTCGCGCCCGGTCGGGTAGCCAGGGGCCATTACTGGCCCCCAGCCCCCTAAGAACCGTGCGTGAAAGTCTCCCTTCACACGGCTCAAGCATCTCAAACGCCTTGCGGAACAAGACGCGGTTTCCCAACAGTAATTTCCTGGGTTGCCTTCACGATACGCGCTTGCAGCCGGCGAACGTTCCGATGAACCTTCTCCCACTCGATGTCGTGCCAGTTCATCGTTTCGTTGGAAACCGCACCAGCAGTTGTTCCTAATACTGCCGTCATCTGCTTGTCTCCTATGCCGGTTTCTCAAACTCTCTCGTGACGAGACACCAGTCGGAAGTCTGCACCCTTTCGGGTTGGGTATCTCCACCTTCTGGTGGCTCTATCCGTCCGATTACAGGACGGCCTTCGCTTTTTCCGACATCCTCTACCCGCTGCGCCTTCCCCTTTCCTTGCGGTCAGGATACCACTCCCCTGACGGGTGTGGGGCTCATCGGGCTTACCCAGTTGACTGCTGTGGAGATGCGCTCCGGTTAGGTTGGGGTCTCTCTCCCGGTGGGGACTCTGGATGTTGCTGCCTGCCGCTATCCTCAGACAGTCCGCCCCACGATACCATTTTGGTTACGGCCTATCAGCCTCTTTGGCCGCTTCCGACTCACGAGATGTTCAACCCTTCACATACGTTCAACCTTCCGGTGCTTCCCTGGGCCGCCTCCGCCTCGAGGCTGGCAGGTTAGGGCCGTCGTCCCCAGGGCTTCGCACAAAGCCGTTACCAGCGATGCACGCCTGGGTAGGGACACCTGAACACCACAGGGCCTACCTTTCGTAGTACTCCATCAACAATCCTTCTGGTCGCACGTAGCGCGGTCGGGTGCAGCGAGTTGTTAGCACGCCCTCCTCTGTGCAAGAGCAACCTAAACTACCACCGCTCAGACCACCCACTCAACCTGCCAGAACTACCGCCACTTCGCTCAATGGGATCGCTGAACACTCTGGAGCAACTTGATGTTTACTCTGAGCCATTCGTTGACTAGTTTCTGAATGTCGATATCCTGTTCCTCCGCCAGTTTGCTCATAAAGTCATTCACGTCTGGCTCAAGGTAAACTGGAAAACTAAACACGGCGTTGGGGTGATAGAATTTGCCACGCGTGCCCTTAGAAAAATTGTATTCTGCCTTCATAATATGTCCCCTTCTCTATACTGATTCGCTTCGGCACTGGTTGCTTTGCGTGCTGAGATGATGCGGATTTCACACAAGTCCTCGTCAACTTGCTCAAACGTGTGTATGACACCCGCAAGATGCCGCCGCTGTCTATGCCGATGGTTATCCAACGATCTTCGCCTTCACTATGTTCTCCGTCGTAGATAGAAAGTTGGTTCGGATCGCGAAAAACCGTTGCTGCTCGACGAAAAGCAACCTTGTGTTTGCGAATGTTCTGCTTTTCTTTGGCAGGGTCCCAGTCGAAATTGTAACGCAATACTCACCTCTCGATCCTTATGGTGTTCGCTTTGGTGTATGGCCTTGTCTTCGCGCTGGGGCGTGCTAACGGCAACCGCATAACCCGCTTGGCGGCTGCGGCGTGAGCGCTGTCGCTGGAAAGTGAACTGCAATGCGCGTGAGAAACTCGAAAAGCGCGCCGATTAGCCAAGTCGCGTGCATGCGCGGGTTAGCACGCACCCCCATAAACGAGACCGCTACTCCCCGCCAAAACCTCCACGTGACTGACGGCTGCGGGGATTGTTACAGGCAGTTTATATCCGCCACCATGCACTGATAGAATAGGACAATTTGCCCGTTTTGCCAACTCTATCATGTACTTGGTCAATGTTTTGTACTCCTGATTTGTCCAGTTCGTTATCCCTTTCCCACAATCATCTTTGTGAGAATCGTAGCCAGAGAATATGAAAATCAAATTGGGTATCCAAGGTATTTGTTCTAAAGCAGACCGAAACACTGACAGACTCTCAGCCGCCCGATAGAATCTGCCTGGCAAACTCATCTCCTCAAAGAACTCGTCTTCAAAGAATTCATTCAGCAACGGAATATTACAGTGTCCGACTTCCTTCCCTGCTGTTGTCGTACCTTTTGCCATCACCCGCATGAAGGCCATATACATATCCAGACCACTATGAATGCTGATGCAATACACTTTGGGATCGTTGGCAAAGATAGATTGCGTTCCATCCCCGTGATGAATATCCCAATCCACAATGAGCACTCTCTCGAATCCCCGAGTTTGAGCATATCGGGCAGCAGCTGCTTGAGGATTCAGCAAACAGTACCCGTGCCCCCAATCGGCATAGGCGTGATGTCCTCCCAAACTGAAACAATAGGCTCGCTCCAATGTTCCGACGCGCATTTGGTCTATCGCTTCTAACATTCCCCCAAGCCCATACAAGTACCCGGGCAAACAGTATTCAAATCCCGTACATTCAGCACTCAACCGGGGTAACTCCTCTACGTGCTCATCAGCAGCCATTATCCTGAGCTTGTCGAGATATTCTCTCGTATGCACACGAAGATAGTCGCTGTACTCTGCTTCTCTAACAGCAAGCGTGGGATAATCTGCCAGCACCTTTTCCAGTTCTACTCTAATTTGGTTGAAGTGAGGATAGGAATGACCTACAAACCGGATTTGATCGGCTGGTTTGGACGTGTAGCAAGTATGTGGGTACAGATAGGTAGCGAAACTCGGCATCAGAGTGTTTGAATTGTTTTCTCGGTTCCGCCCTTCAATGCCTGGAGCGTGCTAACGGTTGGCTTCACCCGCGCGGCGGATGCGTGAAAGAGCTTTCGCCACAACACCCACTGAAAGCGCGTGTGGCCGCCGATTTGCGCGCGCGGAGCGCGGTCGAGTGCAACCGCTGGTTAGGCCGCCGCTCCTCAAGAGACAATCTCTTTCGGAAGATACCTTCCCAAACTCCCGTGATAGTTTTCCCTACTGCTCTCTGAGTTGCGTGATCGCGTCCTCTACCGCCGCTTTATTCGGGGCATCGGGCTGGAGCTGGAGATAGGTTTCCAGTTCTGTGATGGCCTCATCCACCCGCCCCTGATTGGCATAGACAATCCCTAGGTTGTAGTGTGCCTTAGCATAATCGGAATTGACCCTGATGGCTTCCTCCCACTCAATAGCGGCCTCATCCAACAGACCTTGCCGGGAGTAGGCGACGCCCAAATTGTAGTGTGCCTCGTCAAAATCGGGATTGATCCTGATGGATTCCTCGTACTCGGCGACAGCCTCACTGAGCCGACCTTGCTCGGCATAGACAGCTCCCAGATTATAGTGTGCCTTGGCATAGTTGGGGTCGATCCTGATAGCCTCCTCGTACTCAGCAATCGCCTCATCAAGCCAACCTCGGTCGGCGTACATTGATCCCAGATTATTGTGTGCCGCAGCAAAATCAGGGTCGGTCCGGATCGCCTCCTCGTACTCGGCAATCGCCTCGTCTATCCGGCCTTGCTGTGAGTAAATCTCGCCGAGACCAGCATGTGCCTCGGCGAAATCTGGGTTAAGCCTCAGGGCTTCCTGAAACTCGGCAATGGCTTTGTCCAACTCGCCTTGTTGGACGTACTCCGCCCCCTGATCCATATACTCGCTGGCAGAAAGGGTAGGCGAGACCACCGGCGCAGATGTGGGTGGCGCGGACGTCGGGGATGCTGGTGTCCCACAGGCGGCGAACACCGCGCTCCCCAACACCACGGTCATCACAATAGTCCATACACGTCTTGCGTTTTTCATCACTCTCTTCCTCCTCGTATGATGTAATAGAAAAGCGGTTTTCCCGCTCTGCTGGCGGCCTAACGGCTGCGAACTCACGCGCCGCGCCGGATTTGCAATGACTACCTCACTTCAGAGCCCACCTTGACTGCAAAAGCGCCGCCGATATAACGCGCTCCCAAGGCGCGGTCGCGTGCAGTGAGCAGTTAGCCCGCCCTCCTCTGTTGTGCAAAAGCACCCTAAACCATCACCGCTCAGACCACCCACTCACTACGAGCCAACCTGCCAGAACTACAGCTACTCTGCTCAATGGGATTGCTGAACACTCTGGAGCAACTTGATGTTTACCCTAAGCCATTCGTTGACTAGTTTCTGAATGTCGATATTCTGCTCCTCTGCCAGTTTGCTCATAAAGTCATTCACGTCTGGCTCGAGGTAAACTGGAAAACTAAATACGGCGTTGGGGTGATAGAACTTGCCACGCGTGCCCTTAGAAAAATCGTATTCTGTCTTCATAATGTGTCCCCTTCTCTGTACTGGTTCGCTTCGGCACGGGTTGCTTTGCGTGCTGAGATGATGCGGATTTCGCACAAGTCCTCATCAACTTGCTCAAACGTGTGTATGACGACTCGCAAGATGCCGCCGCCATCTATAGCGCTCTCTCCCCATCCCCTGGGGGGTAGGAGTTGGCGAGTTGCACTCACCGCACCTACTTGGACACACAGTTGTATAAGGTTCTTCAAATCTAACTGCAAACCTTATCCACCCATCCCCCGTGCTTGGGCGCACGAATCGCGGTGCGCGGTTTCGAGCGAACGGATCGCAGAGCGGGGGTTAGGCTGCGCCCTCTGAGACTTCAACTCTGCATTGGGTCCAGCACAAACCCCATAAACAGCAACACATCCGTCTCATTATCACGAATTGCGCAGAAGAAAGGGCGATCAACTATCATCCTAAACCGGTACGCCAAACCCATCACCATTGTCACCGCTGTCGCTGCCGCCGCCTCTGTGCCTTCTTCGTTCACCTCTACAAATGTCTTGTGGATGACCTTGCTAATCACCAAAGGCCCTGCACCCATTCCCAGGAAATCGACTCCTGCAAATTCTCCACCTCCAAGAGCCACAAGGTTGGGAAGGATATCCGCTCCGTATTCCACTTTGAAGCGTGGCAGTACAACATCCCCCTCCATCTCGTAGAATCTGGACATCCACTGCTGCCAGTTCTCAACAGTGAGGGCTTTCAGGAATCCATCAATGGAGATAGTCGGCTTCGGAAGAAAGACATACATGCTGATTCGGCGTTCACCGTAAGGCAGACTGACCGCCTGGAAGAGCTCGTTCTCATAGTAGTCATAATGTCCCGACTGCGACATCATAGGATGTTGCTTACGGCTTCCGTCGAGTAAGGTAAATGCCCTTTTCTCCGTTTTTTCCTCATCGAACTGAGTTGTCCAAATGCCCTTAAAGTAGACGGCGTTGATCAGAACCAGTATCGCAGAACTTACGTCACCCGAGGTAACCAGTTCTCTGATCTTCTCATTGGTCTTGCTGGCAACCCACTTGTTGATAATGTCCGCCGCACCAGGATCGCTGAAGTCCAGGTTGACTACCTCGCCAGCGTAGTAGTCCCTGATCCGTCGAATAAAGTCGGGAGACAGCTCAATGCCTTGGCCTACCCAGATCGAGTTGGCAATGGCCAATTGAACTTTGGGATCGAGACCATCTTGCATTGACATGAAGGTTGCGTTAGCCTCATTGACTTCCTGTAAACCCAGCCCCGTCAACCCAAGGACTTTGGCCATCGCTTGCTTCGTCTTGCCTTCTGCGCCATTATATGTCATCGCCAATGCAATGGCTACACTGGACGAAGATAGAAACACATTCTTGCCAACCTCTTGCCCGACGAGTTGGTATAACAACCGGAAACCCAAGTCATTGTTAGCAGCAACCAGCTTGTCCACATCTGAGCTAGTGTCATTGGATGTGTTCATACAACCTCCTTCGCGCGGCGCGGCCTAACGGCTGAGTTGAGCCGCGCGGCGGGTCTGGCGAGAGCTACCCCAATCACCATGGCATTGTCTGGCGATAGGCATCACAATTGCCGCCACATAGCCGCGTCGGCTCCAACACGTGTTAGGCGGCTTTCTCGATTTGCTAACCAAACACTTCCTCTGCCACCGCGTCAACTTTTTTCCTGCCATACTCATGGACTAGCGCCCAGTAAATTGCGACAAGGCCAGTTGCCCAGATTTTTTCTTGCTTTACGTGATTTAGGACAACTCGTGGGTCTGAGTCAATTACTTCAATAGTCCTGATTTCCCATTTACCGCCAGTTCCGCGCTTACGGCTTTCAAGAGCACGCTCGGCTGTGTCGGAAATGCGTGCTACACCAAGTATGTTCCATTGATAATATTCCGTATCCACACCGAACCCTAGCAACGTGATTTCCTCCTGCACCAAAGCGATGCCGAGTTCTTCTTGTGCACCGCGAATAGCCGTGCGATATAAATCAGGTCCGCGATATTCATTTGAACGGTCAAGTGTTGGATGTACGCCTTCAACTACACTGACATCTAACTCGCCCGCCCGTGCGCCAGTGACGTTTTGCCTGTGCGAGAGAATTAACTTTCGGTCACCTGTAACTATCACCAGCACAACGCCAAAGCCATTGGCTAAGAATGGAATTGGTTGAGCAAGGTTCTGGGTCTGCAAGTACTTTTGGCGCAAAGTTAAGGTGGCGGGTGGTTTCAGTAGATTTTGGTCAAGACTCGCTATTGTGGCTTGGAAAGTGTAGTAATCTGTTGGGCGAAATGTGAAGGCAACTTCTAGATTTTCATCGGGCACAGTTCTGCTGATAGCGTACCTTTCTAACGCATAAAGCGGCCCATTCCAGTGATAACTTTGGCCCTTTTCTTTCTTCGCCTTCTCGCGTTCTTCAATGGCGGAGCGGAGAGTTTGAATTTCTGATGGCAAAGTTACAGGGCCATCTTCAACTCGACATCTAATTGTTTCGGGTGTGTAAGCAAATTCGCCGTCGCCGTCAATTACCAAAAACGAAGTTGTAATTTCCCCAAGCGTGAAAGTCTCTGGCTTACGAACTGTTAAGCGGTTGCGATAGGTGAGAGTGCGAAACCACCTTATGAAGCGCCTTCTAGCAGTTGTGAGTGGCTCTTCGAAAACAAGGCTGATTATCAATCCAACGATGCCGCCAACCAGTGCTGAAATGAGAATTTCCATTTTGCTTATGCTGAATCTCGCTTCAAGTTTGAAAGGATGTTGGAACTCGCCACGCCGCCTAACGGCTCGCGGTTCAGCCGCTTGGCGGGTGCGGGAAAGAGCCTTCGCCACTTGATAAACTACAAAGCGCGTGGAGCAGTTGAAAAGCGCCGAGATTAGCCAAGTCGGCTGCAACCGCTTGGTGCGACCCGTTCCTCCGAAACCATCGCTCACTCAAGAGGATGGGGGATGGAGGGCAAGGGTCAGGCGACCGAAGGTAGCCACGACCTTTCGGTTGCCAGAACTTTGACAACTGTGTGTTCAT
>Ga0307430_1000763_pt1 | contig 26231 bp, 26 predicted proteins | sample SalMarWE160130MG_FD_202159 | JGI IMG/M metagenome (GOLD analysis project Ga0307430, IMG submission 202159) | Salt marsh sediment microbial communities from the Plum Island Ecosystem LTER, Massachusetts, United States - WE1603-130 | ecosystem: Environmental > Aquatic > Marine > Intertidal zone >...
ATCTAAAAAATTATAGCCATAAGGAGCCTTGTATGGTAAAAGATAAGGATAAGGTTTTAGTGGCTTTGACATAAATTGTAATTGGAGTATGTGATGGAATTTACAGAAAAAACCTTACGTAACTAAAAAATCAGTTTACAAAATCAGAACTATTTCACAAAAAATGTATCTTCATGCTTTTTGATTAAAGCAACAATATCAATATAAAGTCTTATAAAAGATAATCTATGGAATCTCTCAAATTCTTCTTCCGTTGAAAAATCAAAATTTTAAGAGTAAATTAATAGCTATGTTAATTTAAATATCAGCAAAAAACATTTTCTCATGCTTTATTAATTTAAACCAACAAGGTGGTTAAAATGCCTAATATACAAAATGCTATTTATAAAGAACCGGTTAAGCTACTGCAAAATCTGATCCGTTTTAATACTACAAATCCTCCAGGCAATGAAAAAGATTGTATAGAATACATAAATAAAATACTTATTGATGCCGGATTTAAAACGCAAATACTGGCTAAAGATCCCAATCGTCCCAACTTAATTACCCATCTTACTGGTCAGGAAAGAACAAGTCCTTTGCTTCTCTATGGTCATGTTGATGTAGTGACTACTGAGAATCAGGAATGGAAATATCCTCCTTTTGAGGCAAAAATTGCAGAAGGTTACCTGTGGGGGCGTGGTGCTCTTGATATGAAAGGTGAAGTAGCAATGATGATATCAGCGCTACTTCGAGCTAAAGCAGAAAACATGACTCCTCCTGGAGATATAGTAATGGCAATAGTAAGTGATGAAGAGCAAGGAGGCCAATATGGTACAAAATACCTTGTTGAAAATCATCCGGACTTGTTTAAAGGAATAAAGTATGCAATCGGGGAATTTGGTGGTTTTACATTTTATGTAGGAAAGAAAAAGTTTTACCCTGTAATGGTTTCTGAAAAAACGCCCTGCTATATCAAAGTTACAGCAGGAGGTACAAGTGGGCATGGTTCACTGCCAATACATGGTGGAGCAGCTGCTAAGACTGGAGACATACTTAACAAACTGGATAAATATATTATGCCTGTTCATATTACTGAAAGTGTAAAATTACAATTAAATACCCTGACTTCAAATCTTTCATTTCCATCCAACTTGTTTATGAAACTACTTAAAATACCAGTATTTACAAATAAAATATTAAAATTACTTGGTAGTAATGGTAATGTATTTGATCCACTACTACATAATACAGTAAATGTCGTTAGTGTTCACGGAGGAGAGCAAATATACGGTATACCAAGCAAAATAGAAATTCTCCTGGCTACAACTCTGCTGCCTGGTTATAATGCAGAAAATATCATTGCTGAATTAAAAAAAATACTTGGTGATGAATTTGAATATGAGACTGTATATTTTGAACCAGTACCTTACAAACTGGATATGGGACTGTTTGAAACTTTAAAAGATATACTACGCAAAACTGATCCTGAAGGTATTATCTTACCCACATTGATGCCTGGTCCAACAGACGGAAGATTTCTCTCAAAATTGGGGATTCAGACCTATGGTTTCACACCAATGAAATTATCCGAAGAAATGAATTTTAGTCAGCTTCTACATAATGCAGATGAAAGAATACCAGTAGAAGCAATTGAATTTGGTGCCAATAATATTTATAAACTACTACAATTTTTTAAATAAGTGTTGATTTAAAATAAATACTTAGATCTATTTAACCTCTAAGCAGACCTTTAAAACTGATTAATTCTTTTAAAAATTGGTTCGAAATTTCACACCTTGGGGCAGCCAAGGTTAATACTATCGTTACACCCTCCAAATCTTTGGGAAAAACATGCCAACCTTTTTCTTATATTCTCTGTATTGCTCTCCAAATTTTTCTATTAATAATTCTTCTTCAGCTTTTGCTGTTGGGTAAATTCCAATAATTACAAAAAGGGTAGGTATTAAAATCCAGTAAGTAAGAAGAGTTAAACTTAATCCTGCCAAAATAAGTATATAAGATACGTATAGGGGATGTCTTATAATTCCAAAAGGACCTTTCTTAATTAACTTATGATTCTCTGATAATCCAGATGGCGCAGGAAGTAAGTATTTACCAACAATTATAATATTTAAATTGTATATAATTGCTCCGATGTAAAAGATAAATAAACCATCGATCTGTATTGTTAATTCGTATGGGTTTGGAAATGTTAGAAAGCCAAAAATACTATAATATTTTTTCAGAAACATAAAAATAATACCTCCAATCCAGAACACCCACATAAAAAACACACCTGTTACCAGTAAGTAAAAGTATATTTTTTTATATTTTGCTTTTTTACCTGACTTTCTACTTCTCCTGCTGCCTTTAAATTTTAACCAAAAGTTAACACTGGGGATTAACATAATAGCCAATGGGATAGATAATAAAATGGCAATAATAGTTTGAGAAATCATTTTTACCTCCTGATCGTTATTATTATATATACCTATAATAGTTAGATCTACCTACATTTCAATGACTAAGTTTCAATTAGATTTTTATTGAGGCAACAGGTAAATAATCGGATAAACAATATTTAAGATATTAATGGTATTTTAACTCAATAACTCAATTCCGGTATAAAAATATCCTCATTTATCAGCAAAATCCTGGTTTTAACATCGTCCACAGTGGCCAGCCAGTCCTAATGCTTTACGACTTCGCTATTCCTATCCATCTTGGAGTTCTGTTCATATATTTTCGGTAGTCATCTCTATACATGTAAAGGCAGTAACGTTCTTCAGCCGATGAATTGGCATTAAGCAGAATCATCAGTACCGCTGTTAGGAGAAGATACAACCAAGAAGAGCAAGCTATTCCCAAACCAATTTGCGTTATAACTATACCAACGTACATGGGGTTTCTTGACACATTATAAAGACCCTTAGTGATGACCTTGTTCTTAGGACTAGTAGCGAAATTCAGAACTGCAACAACGTTGAAAACTACCCCAAACAGATAGATGAGTAGACCACTAAATAGCCATATTGCAACAGGTTGTAGAGGTAAGAAAACTGCATAAATTAAACCAATTAACATAATTAAAAGGATAGCATAAATAATTGTATTCTCCTTTCTAGTTAGCTTAAAATCTCCTGATTTTCCTGATTCCCTAATAGCTGTCACTCTCATAGAAAATAAGTAGAGGATTAGTATAGGAATAACAAGAATCCATCCATTCCATAAACCTATTTTAAAAGCCGGTATAAGTGAAATTTTTCACTCCTTTCTTTAATAAAAATTTTGTCATTAATAATACAATTTAAACATAAAATTTAACATTTTTCGATTTAAGAAAACCGGGAAGATATCAGTAAAAATTAGAGACTCAATTCTAGTATAAAAATATCTTTGTTTAAGCTCAATAAAATGGTTCTAACTTTGTCCACTGTTCCCGGACACTCTATGCACTAAACAAGGAATCCAATTTGGTGTAGAATATCCAAATAAAGTTATAAAATTATATTTCTAACATTATCATAATAACAACTTTGATAAGTCATAAGGAGATTATCATGATACCTAAATTTAAGTTGAAAAATGGAGTAGAAGTACCAGCTATTGGTCTTGGGACTTTTTTAATCAAAGATGATAATGAAGTAGCTAGATGTGTACATGATGCTGTAAGTGTGGGTTACCGAAGCTTTGATACTGCTATGTTTTACTTTAATGAATCAGGCATTGGCCGTGGTATTAGAGAGTGTCAGATTCCACGTGAAGAATTATTCGTCACCACCAAATTGTGGAATAACAGCCATGGGTATGAGAATGCGCTTGCGGCATTCGATGCCTCACTAAAAAGATTGGGTTTAGATTATATCGATGAATACTTGATTCATTGGCCTGGATTAGATGATCAGTTTATTCCTACCTGGAAGGCGATGGAGAAGCTTTACAAGGAAGGATTGGTAAAGGTTATTGGTGTTAGTAATTTCATAAAACCCATATTAAAACAGCTTTTGAATAATTGTGAAATAAAACCAATGATAAACCAGGCAGAGATGCATCCATTATTCCAACCAAATGACCTGATTGCATATTGCCAGGAAAATGATATACAGGTTGAAGCATGGCGACCTATTATATGGGGCAGACTGGAAAAGGAACCAATATTATCATTTGCAGGCAAGTACAATAAAACCCCAGTTCAGATTGCATTACGCTGGCTTTATCAGAGAAATGTACGTGCGTTACCTAAAACTACACACAAAAAAAGGATGATTGAAAACATAAATATATTCAATTTTATGTTAGACAATAAGGAGATGGAAGCAATAAATGCTATGAACACATTTATACGAACAGGTGAGTCACCAGATGAATTTTTTTAGAACTGATTTATCATGGTGGTTTTAGAGGGTTTTTAAGTTATAATAGTTCTTAATAATCTTGATTTGAACTTCATCCACTATCCCCAACTAATAAATAGTGAATAGCACAGGGGAGTTGATAATAATTAAACTTTTAAAATCAATTCAGGTATAAAAATATCATCATTTATTAGCAAAATTTTGGTTCTAACTTTGTCTACTGTCCCCAGCCACTTTTGGCTTTTTAAGTTTCAATTTGTAACTTTGTTTTGAATTATATCTTTTAGTCTTTCAAAGAATTTATTTCTTATAATTTCTATGTGTAATGCTTCCTCATGCTCAATAAATGCATTGTCCTTTGTTGAGTATCTTTCGGGCTCGACTTGTAGTGCAAATGAATTTACCTGTCTTTCCCAAAACCATTGAGCACATCCAAATTGAATATATTTACGGTCTATTTGAGGAACAATACTTAATTCTTCAAACAATTTTCTTCCTGATTTACTATTCTGTATGCAAAGAGCTATATAGGCAATTCGGTACTCAACAGATTTGATATTTTCAGACACTGGAATCTTATCAATATTATATGTATTCCTTTGACCATTATATACAAAGTGTCCATAGCAGCTTTGCAAAGTAAAACAGTAAGGTAATTCTAAAAACCATTTAATTAGATTAATTATAGGCTTATCAATTATATCAATATTGAGGTTATTAATTGATTTTTGCCTTTGCTTGTGGTAATTAGGATTTTTTTCAAATTCCTTTATTTTTGTAAAAGTTTCCAAATGAATACACCTATTTTTAAAAATTTCTAAAAATATTTTTCTAAAATTTTTTAAATTCTATGATTTTGTTTATTCATCATATCATAAGAAAGGATTATTTCTTAGAAAGGTTTGATATTATTCAATCGTCTTAAAAACTCAGCTCCGGCATAAAAATATCCTCCTTCAACAGTAAAATCTTGGTCTTAACATTGTCCACAGTGGCCAGCCAAGGGAAAAAGAGGAGATTATGAATAATAAATTACAAACTAAAAAGTACAGAAGACTATCAATTGCGGCTTTGGTCACTGGGATACTTTCACTTACTGTTTTTTCTTTACAAGCATTTCAAATGTGGTTTTCTAATTATCTTACTACCGATAATGCAGAAAAGATATTTAGTACTATTTTTGTAACTATTCTTGGAATTATCTTACCCATAGTTGCTATTGTATGCGGAAGTATTGATTTAGTAAGGATAAGAAAAGGATTTCATAAAAACAAAGTTTTTAAAGCTTTTGATATTACTGGAATAGTTTTAGGCTCAATCATCTTCCTGATAGTTGTTATTCTTAATCTTGGACCAATAATAATGCACCATTAAAAATTAATAATTTTAAATTAATTCAGGTATAAAAATATTCTATTTATACTTAATAATTTGGTTCTAACTTTGTCCGCTACGATCAATAATCTTTTTAAACTTCGTTAATTCTTTCAATAAGTAGTTCGAAATTTCAAAGCTTAGAGACACCAGCTAAAGATATTACTTAATATATAAGTATCAGTTATGATTCAACCCTTTTCTTCCCAGCCAGTAACATTACTTATAGACGAAGTGGGGTTTGAATTTGCTGCTATCTCTATTATTTCTGAATCTTCTCTGCCAGAAAGAGCGGTAATAAAGATTCAGCCCCCAAAGCGGTACTGTATAACGGTGTGTAATTCCCAACCTTCTCCAAATAGAGGGTAGGCTATAGAATTCGCGCCAAACCCAGTCACGTCCTTTTTGCAGGATATCCCGTGACATTAGCTTTGGTTCAAATACAACGTTAGACTCATACTGTGACCAGCTTTTAGTGACTATTCGTCCAGCCTTATCTAAAGATTCGCATAATGCGGTGCCAGGATATGGAACAGGCCAAGCAAATTGAGCACTCTCTAGTTTCATTTTTTGAGCAAAACGGATGGTTCGTTCGAAAACATATTCATCGTCTTCGTCTAAGCCAAGAATAAAGAAGCCGTGGATGGCAATGCCGTAGGAGTGGATCTTTCTAATCACCATTTCATATTCGTTAACCACATTCATCCTCTTACCCATTGCCGCCAGATTGTCCTGGGACAGTGTCTCAAACCCTATAAGTAAAATTATACATCCACTCTCAGCTGCTAGTTTGAGTAATTTATCATTTCTTGCTATGGTGATTGAGGATTGTGCAACCCACTTTAGTTTGTAGGAAACAAGGGCTTGAAAGAGTTTTTTAGCAAATTTTGGTTTACCTACGATATTATCATCAACAAAAAATACAATTTTCCTAAAGTCCATAGTTTCGATCTCCTTAAGGATTTCTTCTAACGGGCGGCAGCGATAAGTATGGCCGAAGAATGAAGTAACTGAGCAGAAAGAGCAGGCATAGGGACAGCCTCTAGTGGTTGAGATCGTGTTCCTGAAGTAGTACGATCCATCAATGAACAAGTCTCGTCGAGGGATAGGCAAGTTGATTAAGCTGGGCTGCTTACGTTGGCTGTATATCTTTTGTAGTTTGTTTGCCTTAAAATCGTCGATCACATTTGCCCAAATTCCCTCGGCTTCCCCGATTACTACAGCATCAGCATGTTTAATTGCTTCTTTGGGTAGAGCGCTAGGGTGACTACCTCCTAAGATAACCTTTACTCCTTTCGCTCTGAAGGTATCAGCAATCTCGTAAGCACGTGTTGCTGTAACAGTTAGTGTTGTGATTCCCACTAAGTCGATTTCCTTTTGGAAATCAATAACTGTGACATTCTCATCAGTTAATGAGACTTCAACTTCTGGCGGGGTTAGGGCGGCAACCATCGCTAAACCCAAGTGTGGGCCCAGTGCCTTCTTCCGATTTAAGAGATTCTCTTGCGTAGCCGGGACAATTAGCTCTATTTTCATAAGAACCTATCCTTTCAAGATATAATGTGTAATTATATAGGTACTGCTATCCGAATGATTAAAAGAAATTGAAACATATAAATGCATTCAGGATTTCTGTGATGAGTTTAGAGTTAAATAGATATCATTCAACACCAAATTCATCACAGGCGTCAATAACATGTTTTATATATACAAAAACCGGACTCCCGCCCATTAATACAGCAACTTCAGCTGTTTCTAATATTTCCTGTTTTGTGGCCCCAAATTCAATAGCATTATACACATGTAAAGCAATACAAGGTAAACAATGTGAGTTCATGGCTAATGCTATAGATATAAGTTCCTTTGTTTTTTCAGTGAGAGTCCCCTTCCTTACGGTACTATCATAAAAGCTCATAAAGTTTCTGAGATAATCGGGGGAATCTTTACTCATAATTTCAAAAGCCTCGTTTAACTCTCTAAACATATCCTTCATCTTGGAAGCTTTTTTCTTTTTCATACTAACTCTCCTTTCATAATTTTAAAAAATGATGCTCATGCTTTAATCATAAAAAATAATATAAAAATACTAATTTAATTATAAGCTATGCAATAATTAATTTAAAAAAAGATATCTGTTATTTTTATATTTTGAGTATGCAATTTTAAATAACAATAATCAATACAATGGACAATATTTTTTAGGATTAAAAACCAGCAAACATTATTAGAAAATCCAGTAAATTTTAACCTGATATTATTTTATTTGTATATGGGTAAGATGATTAATATATTTTTTATTTAGGAATATGAACAATTAAATCAACTTTTATTACACTCATCGCAGAGACCAGTAAATAGGACTTGGTAGTTGTCTATTTTAAAATTACAGTTATCAAGAATATACTTCTCTGCATTATCCCTGAGTCTTACCTCTATAGAATTGTTTAGGAATTCATTATTAATGATGATCTTTTTACAATTATTACAAACCATATATATGGAAGTTTGCTTATGGCAATCCTCGTTAAGCATATAATACGTTTTCCCGCTACCAAATGTGATCTTACAAATTATCTGAAGCCTGCTTAAAAGCTCCAATGTCCTATAAACTGTAGCAATACCAATATCAAGATTATCTTTTTTTACTTTCAAATAAAGACTGTCTGCATCATATAATTTTGAAGCTTCCCCCATTATTTTAATTATTACTTCCCTAGATTTGGTAAGTTTATATCCAGCTTTTGTTATTTTTTCTTTAAAAAGATTCACTCGTTTATTATTTAGGTTTTTTTTAGATATCTTTACCACTTTTTTAATCCATTATATCTTTAATATTATACTAACTTTTTAAAAATAAAAATTTAACATCTTTTAATAGTAATAATTGTTACTATTATCAATTAATATAAATAAAATGAATCTAATAGTCAAGTATCGAGCTTTTTTAAATATTCTTTTGGCAAGTCAACAGATTTTTGACATCAAAAACTATATATCATTAAATATATCTATGAGGCATAGAAGATACTGAAGGATTTTTTCTTTTTTTACTATTAATCTTTTAAACTTTTTAATTCATAAATTATATTATAGTATGCATTTTATGAATCGCTGATTTGAGGTATTCTTTCTATTCCGTAATTTGACGGAAATACTCCAGTAGGACAGATATCCATACATTCCATACAATCTTTACATTTCTTAAAATATGCTGACTCAGGTATGAATGCCACTCTTTTATTTATTCCCCTGCCTATAAAACCAACAGCATTGTTTTTCTTAACCTCTTCACAGTACCTGACACAAAGGCCACAAAGTATACAATAATTGTATTCTTTTTTATACCTGGTTGAAACCAGTCCGTATTTTTTTGCCAGTCTCTTAATCTCTGGATTAAAAGGGAATAATGCCATATAAAGTTCGACTAGACTCTTTCTTATCTGTTCTACTTTAGGACTTTCAGTATGTACTATTAATCCTTCTTCAGCAGGAAAAGCACATGAGGCAACAATTTTTGATCTTCCTTTTCTTTCTATTTCAACTATACATAATCTGCAAGCACCATATGGTTTTATTTTTTCATGATAACAGAGAGAAGGGATATGGATTCCCAGTTTTTTAGCTGCCTGCATCAAAGTGTTTCCTTTATCTATTTGGACTTTCTTACCATCTATGACTATATTGACTTTTATTTCATCTGTATTTATATTTTTGTTCATAACCTTCACTCCTAAAATTTCTATTTAATAAATTAAACTTATTGTCCTGGCCAATATGTAATTTAAATGGAATTTAGGTAACTTCCATTCCATCCCGGACTTCCTTCTTTTCCGCTACTACCTTTCCGGCAATACCAGTCCTCTTAATAATTGCATTATATTTTGATGGGCAGACCTCAATACATGACCCACATTTTATACATATATCAGTATTTATTTTATAAGGTTTCTTTTTTTCACCTTCTATAGCATTTACCGGACACACTTTAGCACAACTTCCGCAACCTGCGCATTTTTCTTCCTCTATCACATAGGATATTAGAGGTTTGCATACCTTTGCCGGGCAAATATTGTAGTAGATATGAGCTTCATATTCTTCCCTAAAATATTTCAGGGTGGTTAATACTATATTTGGAGCTGTAGCACCAAGGGCACACATTGAAGCTCCTTTCATCATAATAGAAAGATCTCCTAAAAGTTTTAAGTCTTCCTCTTTTCCTTTACCATCCATTATTCTTTCAAAGATATAAAGCATTTGCCTTAGTCCTTCACGGCATGGGACACATTTACCGCATGATTCATCAGCTAGAAACTTTAAGAAGTAATAAGCTATATTAACCATACAATCTGACTCATCCATTACGATCATACCGCCAGATCCCATCATCGATCCAGCTTTATCCAGCTCATTAAAATCAACAGGAAGATCTATTAGATTACCAGGTATAACCCCACCAGAGGGCCCTCCTGTCTGTACAGCTTTAAACTTTCTTCCGCCTTTTATTCCGCCTCCAATTTTAAAGATAATATCTCTTATGGATATTCCCATAGGTACTTCAACCAGTCCGGTATTATTCACTTTACCAACCAAGGAGAAGATCTTTGTCCCAGGACTTTTCTTGGTACCAATACTTGTAAACCATTCTGCTCCATTTTTAATGATATATGGTACATTTGCCCAAGTCTCAACATTATTCAAGTTAGTCGGTTTTCCCCATAATCCACTGACTGCAGTCCTTATATACTTAAGTCTGGGCTCACCTACATTTCCTTCAATTGCTGCCATAAGTGCACTAGATTCACCGGAAACAAAAGCTCCAGCGCCTCTATGGACCATAACATCAAAATCAAATCCAGAACCAAAGATATTTTTTCCAAGAAAACCATATTCTCTAGCCTGTTCAATTGCGGTTTCTATATTTTTCACTGCCTGTGGATATTCCTGTCTAACATAGATATAACCCTTACTTGCTCCTATCGCATATGCTCCTATAATAAGTCCTTCCAGAACGCTATGTGGATTTCCCTCCAGCACGGCCCTATCCATATAAGCACCCGGATCTCCTTCATCAGCATTAACAACTACATATTTCTGGTCCGCGGGAGTATTTTTTGTTGTCTCCCATTTTATTCCTGCCGGGAAACCACCGCCTCCCCTTCCTCTAAGATTAGATTTCTTTACTTCGTTTAAGACTTCGTCTGAGGTCATCTCTTTAAGAGCCTTTGCAAGAGCCTGATATCCTCTGACCCTTATATAATCTTCAATACTCTCAGGGTCTATCTTTGAATTATTACTTAAAATGATTCTCTGCTGATACTTATAAAATGGAATTTCTGATTCATTCTTAATAGTATTTCCTTCGCTATCACTGTAAAGCAGTGAAGTAATAATTTCTCCATTTAAAGTTTTTTCTACTATTTCAGGGATATCTTTTTCAACTACCCCCAAATAACAGACTCCCTGTGGTTGTATTACTATAATAGGGCCCCTCTCACAATATCCATGACATCCGTTTTTCTTTAGAATTATTTTTTTTGTATCTCTTTTATTTCTTTTTTCTATTTCCTTTTTCAGAGCAGAAAAAAGATTTTCTGATGATAGAGCTTTACAACCTGTTCCTGAACAGACAGAAATAATGATCTTATTCTCTAATTCTTTTTCAAGTTCTCTTGCTTTTTCCTTTAGAACTTCTAGCGAGCCTATTATCTTTTTATTTGTTTTTATAGCCATAATTACCTCTTTTTTAAAAATGTTATTTTAAATCTATCTTACTTGTCATATCTATTTACCTAAAAATTAATTAAACTTGCTGAAGATTTTCTTTAATTTTTTTGTAGAAGGATTTGTATAGTATTTATTATCTACCATCATAACCGGCCCTAAAGCACAGGCTCCCAGGCAATTAACAGTATCCAGTGTAAATCTGTAATCACTGGTAGTGTCCCCTGGCTTGACTCCCAGGACATTTACAATCCTTTGCAGCAGATCCATACTCCCTCTGACATAACAGGCAGTACCCATACATACTAATATATTATATTTACCCTGGGGTTCTAAATTAAAGTACTTGTAAAATGATGCAATATTATAGACATTAGTCAGTGGTATTTCCAGTTTATCGCTTATATAAAATAAGACATGTTTTGGCAGCCAATTACATTCTTTCTGGACATCCAACAGCATCTGGATAAGATTACTTCTTTCATTACCATGGTTTTTAAGAATCTCGTCAATTTTTGTCAGGTCCTTGATCATATCTTCCAATGTTACCTCCTTTTCTCTTTTTAATTTATTTAAATCTTTTAACCATATAGACATCTGTTTTTCGAGTGTTTTTATTCTTTCAGGGTCCCTAAAATCTTCATAATCACTACCCATATCGGAAAATGATGATAAACTATAGTCATCCCGTGAGTCAGTTTTATGTTTTCTCTTTACACCAAAATTATACTGTTCCGTATCTTGAAGTTTTTTATAAGTTTTTGAAGTACTAATATTATTAAGCCTATAAGTAGATCTAATATTTTCATTATCATAATTCCTACTTACCAGGCCAATTTTCTCCATTAGTCTCATGGCCCTGTAAACTGTAGCAATTCCGATTTCTGGATATTTAATACTAACTAAAGAATGTAATTCTTCTACATTATATTCTCCCGGATTCTCTATTAAGGTACAAAGAATGGCTTTTCTGGTTTCGGTAAACCTAAACCCACCGACCTTAATTTTATCCTTCCAGAAATTTATAGTTCTCTTTTTATCATTCATGCTAAACAATCTTATTGATATTGATAATGATAATGAATATCATTAATATTAAAACTTAACAATACTTTTGTCAACCATTTTTAATTTTCATTCTCCTTTTAAATATTTTCTTTACCAAGTTATTCTCAATAAATAGGGATATAGTTTATCTATACATGTAAAAAAAATTACATATTTTGGTATAATCATTTTATAAAAAAGTCAATCAAGGAAAGAAAGATGAGTAAATTAATTGAATATCTAAATACTCAGAGGTTTATAGTCATGAGTGAATTAAAATTTAAAGATGTCTGTACCAAGCCAGATATTTTTCATTGTGATTTCACTTATAAGACAGTTAATTGCATATTCGATTCCTTTGAAAAAATAGCTGAAGAAATTGAGAAGCTTAAATCTAAAGATTAGGAGATAAACAATAAAGAATCCTACCCTGATACTTTTTATCAGCTGTGTTCAAGAATGGGCACGTTAGAAGAAAATTATAAAAAGTCCCTATCTACCTCTAACCGGGTATGTTTAAAATTAGCCTGGATACTGCAGGAATAAAAAACGTACCTATTACAATAACAGGTGACAGACCAAGCACTATACCTGCTACATCCAACTTCCTTCTTACTTTATCGGAAATATCTGCCTTTATATGCAGAAGGTCAATAATGCCGCATATTATTGCAATCAAAGCCGGTGCAGAAATAAAAATGATCAGGTTCCATACTGAAAAATAAATCCACCAGACTGCAGAGGCCATTAGACTTTCCAGTCCACGGACTACTGAAGCCCCATAAGGATAGACCCCGTGCTTATCACCCAGATATAAAATAAAAAGAGATATCAATGTAATTACACTGTAGATCCCAACGATTATCCCTGCAGTCAAAGATGCGATCGACAGCCTGCTGAACCATCCTTCACTGACCTTATCGGATACTGCATCCACAAACTTCAGTATGCCCTTTCCGAACTTTTTCTGTTTAAAGCTCGGCATTATAAAGTTTTGTTTTAGATTTTTTAACAGATCATCGGTCACTATTTTTTCTAGACCAAGGCCTACTTCGATCCTAAACTGGTTATCGTCTTTTGAAAGTAAAATAAGGATCCCATTATTGATATTTTCTTTACCGACTCCGAATTTATTGAACAGCCGGAGTGCAAATTCATCAATCGGTTCTCCCTTTAGTGAATCAATTGTGACCACTGCTACTTCTATAGTCGTCCTGCATTCGATATCCCTTATCACCTTATCGATCTTTTTAATATACCTGCTGTCAATTATTCCGGCAAAATCGCTGACATTGTCCTCTATATCTATACTGCTTAAATCATTTTTAAAATCACTCATATTATAAGAATACTTTTTTTATTTTATATATGTGAAATTCTTATAATTTTATCATAAAAAAGTAAAAGAATAACCCTTAAAGCTTACGTTAATAATCTGCCCATTGGTTTTTATTTGATTTATTCCTGATACACAATAATATAAATAATTGATAAAATTTATTTTATATATTCTCATTCTGATTTAATAATAAATATTACAGTTGTATTTAAATTATTTCTCCAAAAAAGTGATTTTAAATATCCGAAAGCAAGCAATGAAACAAATACTAAAGCATAACTGGTTCCTGATAAGCTCGGAAGATCTAAATGACAGTGGAAAGTCCGTATCCACACCGGGTTTTACACAGGACAGATGGTATCCTATAAGTGTCCCTAATACAGTCATTGCAGCTCTTGTGAGTAATAATATCTATAATGATCCTTATTTCGGGCTGAACCTGATGGATATTCCCGGCTTTAAGAAAAGAAGAAAAACCGTTTTCTCAATGCAGCCCAAGCCAAAAGATAGCCCTTTTAGAAAATCCTGGTGGTATAGGACTGAATTTACTATTGAAAGTTCGCTAAAAGGTCAGAGTATCTGGCTTGAATTCCGAGGAATCAATTATTCGGCTAATATCTGGTTTAATGGAAAGAAAATTGCCGGTACTGATAATATCCGCGGAACTTTCCGGCTGTATGATCTTGACATCACTGATTTTGTACTTTTCGGTAAGAAAAATGCCCTGGCTCTAGAAGTATGTTCCCCGGAACCTGATAATCTTGCATTGACCTTTATAGACTGGGCACCTGGTATGCCTGATGACAATATGGGTATCTGGCAGCCTGTGGTCTTATATTCTACCGGCCCGGCTGCTTTAAAAAACATATTTGTTCACACCCGTATAGACAACCAAAAGCTCGACGAAGCAAAAATAACAATTGAAACAGATATAGTCAATACCCAAAATCATGCCATAAAGGCAGAAATAGAAGGTGAAATAGAAAACATGAGGTTCAGTAAAAAAATCATGATAAACCCCTTATCTAAAAATAATTTTATTTTCAACCATTATGAGTTCCCCCAGTTAAAAATAAAAAAACCACGCTTGTGGTGGTCGTACCAGCTGGGAAAACCGGAACTGTACAGACTCAAAATGAGATTAAAGACAGGCGGCAGAGTCTCAGACATTAAATACATTTCTTTCGGGATCAGGCAGATTAAGACAGTCAATAACAATTACAAAGCCCGTATGTTTTTAATAAATGGAAAAGAACTGCTGATCCGCGGAGCTGCATGGTCTCCCGATCTTATGCTGCGCCAGTCAAAAAGACAGGATGAGTTCGATACTGACTTTCTGGTCAATTTAAATATGAATGCAGTACGCCTGGAAGGAAAACTAGCATCCGATCATTTCTGGAATATGTGTGATAAAAAAGGCATACTTGTACTTGCAGGATGGCCCTGCTGCAATTATTTTGAAAAATGGGACAGGTGGAAATATGATGATATAAATATTGCCGTAGAATCCCTTAGATCTCAGATTATACGTCTGCGTAATCACCCATCATTTGCCGCATGGTTTTATGGGAGCGACTTTCCACCTCCGGAAAATGTAGAACGTGTCTACCTGAATGTGCTTAAAGAGACTTACGACAGCTTGCCGAGATTATCAAGCGCATCGCATAAAAAATCCAGGCTTACAGGAGCCACCGGAGTCAAAATGACCGGTCCTTACTCGTATGTACCTCCGATATACTGGTATGATGTAAAAAGACAGGGACATGCGGAACGTTTTAATACAGAGACCTGCCCGGACGTCTGCATTCCTATAATAGAAAGTATTAAAAAGATGCTTCCTCGTGATCAGCTGTATGTAGGAAGCAAGACCTGGAATCACCATACAGGAATTGGAAAACAGTTCAGTAACACAAAAAAAATTGACAGGGCAATCTCCAAGCGCTACGGTAAGCCTAAGGATCTCTCAGACTACGTAAAAACTGCACAGGTCCTGGGATACGAAAGCTGGAGGGCCATGTATGAAGCGCATAACCGTAATTTCCCGAAAGCGACAGGCGTCATCGGCTGGATGCTTAACAGCTCATGGCCTAGCCTTATCTGGCAGTTATATGATTATTACCTGAATACCACAGGCGCTTTTTTTGGTGCTAAAAAGGCATGCGAACCCCTGCATATCCAGTATTCATACGATGACCATTCTATATGGGTCATAAACAACAAACCTAAAAGCTTCCAAGGAATAAATGCTTCAATAAAGATATATAATTTTGACCTTAAAGAAAAATTATCTAAAGATCTTATAGTTGATATTAAAGGAAGCAGTAGGAAAAAAATATTTATTCTGCCTTCTTTTAAAAACCTCTCACCTGTCTATTTCCTAAAGCTCGTTATCGAAAATAATGAAGTTATAGAGAGCAATCAGCTATACTGGCTGGCTACTGGCAGGGACATTTTTACATGTGAGTATTTCTGGTATCATTCTCCCCTTAAATCTTATGCAGATATGAGTCTGATAAGAAAAATGCCAGAAACAGATTTGGATACAGTTTTAAATATAGGAAAAATAAAAGACGATTTTTATGTGACCGTCGATATTAAAAATCAAGGTTATTATCTGGCTTTTTTTATCCAGACCAAATTATACAGTAAAAAAACAAACGACATAATCGCACCGGTTTTCTGGAGTGACAACTGCATCTTTTTGTTTCCATCCAAATCGGCTCAGATAAAAGCTCTGGTCCCACAGGATATTACCGACGGTGATATCTTTGTTAAAACAGAGGGCTGGAACTGCCGGTGTCCGTATTTATCTCACAATGATATTTTATAAAAGATAGATTTTTCAAGGTTTGTAAAATCTGAATATACGGGGATTTTAATTTTCACCTATGTAGAAAATTCTTGATAAATCAGTGTAACTTAGTGTTAAATATAAACCATAGCTTTAACAATAAGATATAAAGATCTTTAATATTTTTAAAGGGGGAATCTTTATGGACGTTATTATAAAAGACAGTTATGAGGAGATGAGCAAGTACGCTGCAGAGATCATTACAGAATGCATAAAATCAAAACCTGATTGTGTTCTCGGTCTTGCTACCGGATCCACGCCTATAATGACATACAAAGAGCTTATAAAAATGCACCAGCAGGGGCTTGATTTTTCAAAAGTCATCACATTTAATCTTGATGAGTATTTAGGTATTGGTATCGATCTTGTAAAGCCATATGAACTGGACCAGAGTTATGCAAGATTCATGCATGAAGAACTTTTTAAACATATAAATATCAAGAAGGAAAACACTCATGTGCCCGACGGGCTTTCAAAAGATCCAGCCAAGTTTTGTCAGTGGTATGAAGATGAGATAAAAAAAGCCGGTGGGATAGATATACAGCTTCTCGGGATAGGTGGAGACGGCCACTGGGCATTCAATGAGCCCGGGTCATCTTTGGCCTCAAGAACAAGAGTCGAGCCGCTTACCAAACAGACTATGTATGACAATTATGAAAGTTTTTACAAGAAAGCAAAAATAAAAAAAGAAGAGATGCCTCATTTTGCTATCACGATGGGGATCGGAACTATTCTTGAATCAAAGCATGCTCTTATGATAGCTAATGGAAAGAAAAAAGCATCAGTTGTTGCAAAAGCTCTTGAAGGACCTATAACATCTCAAATCACCGCGTCAGCGATACAGCTTCACAGCGGAAAGGTCACTGTGGTGCTTGACCGCGATGCTGCCTCGGAATTAAAAAATATAGAACATTACAGGCATGTAGAAAAACTTAAAGAAGAATTACAGTTTTAAATCCGTCAGGAAAGCCTAAAAGATTTCCTCCTTTTCCTGCTTGGTATAAAACAGCTTAAGATATTCTCCTTCGCCAATTTCCGAAGTGCTTTTTAGAAGATAGGATTCTGCTTCTTTCCTGTTAGCTACTGCTTTTTCTTCTATAACACGCAATTTCTCAGGTATTTTTCTTTCCAAGATCATCTTTTTTATTTTTTCGAAAATCTTCCGGCTCCCGTAAAGTAATTTCCCTTCATGCAGAATTTTAGAGGCGATCATAAATTTAAAAGTGTTAAATTTCAGCTGGGTCTTTGCTCTGCTCATATCTTTTACAATATAATCGATCTCCTCCCTGTAAGAGGGATTCTTTAAAAGATAGTATTTTTCCTGATATATTGAACGGTCAAGCTCTTTTATGGATTCTTCCGGGAGATTCTCCGTGACTGCTATAATATCAAGATCAGAACCCTTGACAAGTCTTCCTGTTGATTTTTCAGGCCTGGGTACCGAATGGGCCATTTCATAAATAATATCACCGGCAATTATAAAGCAGGCACACTCTGTTACAGTTTCCGGTTCTTTCTGACACTGTACTATTTTTTTGATTATGTCCCCGGCAAGTTTAAATTTCTGCCTGCTTATATTCTTTATTTCAGCATGGAGCGATTTTAATTCTGCCTCTATTTCTTGGCAGTCTTTTTCCAGCCCGACAACAGTATAGGTCAAAAATTCTCTCTTTATGGAAGGGGAAAGCCTGGCATATCCTTCGACTTGCTTGTCAAGCCTGAGAAATCTTCTTCCAAATTTTCTTAAAATGATTTCTTCTGATTTATTACAAATCCGCCACAGGGTCAGTTCATCTGATGAGATCCTATCACAGAGTTCCTTACCGGTTAAAGGACCCTGTTTATCTAAAAGCTCTAGGATTCTTTTTATCATAGAATAAAATCACAACAACTAAATAATATTGACTTTATATCTTCCAAGTTTGACTTAAAAATATGGGAACAGTCAAATTTATTATTTAACTTAATTTATCTTCCACGACCTGTGCTATTTCTTTGGCAAGCCTCTCGGTTTCACTCTCGGTAGGTCCTTCAAGCATGACCCTGCAGACAGGCTGGGTACCGGAATACCTTACAAGAACCCTGCCTTCATCACCGAGTTCCTTTTCGACTTTTGATATTACATGTTTAAGTTCCGGTATTTCTTCGAGCGGAGCTTTCCTTTTTACTTTTACATTTATGAGGACCTGAGGGAATGTTCTCATAATCTTTGCCAGCTTTGAAAGCGGCTTATTATCCTTTTTCAAAACGGATAAAAGCTGAAGTGCGGTCAGGATACCATCACCTGTAGTATGATGCTCTTTAAAAATAACATGACCTGAATCCTCACCGCCAATAATACTGCCGTTTTTTAACATTTCTTCAAGTACATATCTGTCACCGACTTTTGTTGTAATATTCCTGATATCCATCTCTTTAAATGCAACAGAAAGTCCAAGATTGCTCATAACGGTCGTCACCACAGTGTTGTTTTTTAACATTCCTTCCTCTTTTAATTTATTGGCACATATTGCGATTATCTTGTCGCCGTTGACTATATTTCCTTTTTCATCTACAGCTATCAGCCGGTCCCCGTCGCCATCAAAAGCAAGCCCTATATCTGCTTTATTTTCCACTACTGATTTTGCCAGTTCCTCTGGATAAAGTGCCCCGCAGTCAAGGTTAATATTCTGCCCGTCAGGATTTACATTTAAAGCAATGACCTCTGCCCTCATCTCAGTGAACAATGTCGGGGCAACTTTATAGGTAGCGCCATTGGCGCAGTCAAGTACGATTTTTATATCTTCCAGGTCAAGACCTCTGGGAAACGAATGTTTGAGGAAAACTATGTATCTCCCGCTTGCATCTTCTTCCCTGTATGCACGGCCCAGATTTTCAGCATCTGTAAGAAGAGTCGGAAGTTTTTTTGAAAGTATCAAATTTTCAATACTCTGCTCTTCTTCGTCGGTAAGCTTATACCCTTTTTTTGAAAATATTTTGATCCCATTATCCTGAAAGGGATTATGTGAAGCAGAAATCACTATCCCTGCATCTGCATCCAGATTGGTCGTTAAAAAAGCAATACCCGGTGTGGGTACCGGGCCTATAAGTATTACATCTGATCCCATAGAACATATACCTGAGACCAGGGCACTTTCTATCATATAACCGGATAATCTGGTATCCTTGCCTATGACGATTCTTGAACGATGCCCTTCTTTTTTAAGTATATAAGCAGTAGCCTGTCCGACCTGCATGGCCATATCAGGAGTAATAGGGTATTCGTTTGCAACTCCTCTTATTCCGTCTGTACCGAATAATTTGCCCATTCTTTTACCTCCTTTGCACAAACTTTTGTGTCTGCCTCAGTTTGATTATTGTTTTTGGGGGATGATAACCCTTTGCTGTTGCATTGGGGTACATAAGAACATCTTTTCCGAGTAGGGTACCCGGAGTGGTAACACTGTTGCATCCTGTCTCTACCCCGTCCGCAAGTATTGCCCCAAACTTTCTCAAGCCTGTCTTGTATCTTTTTCCTTCTACAGTGATCACTATATTTGACTCAATTATCTTTAGATTTGCAAGTTTTGTTCCTGCACCAAGATTAACACTGCCGAGGATACTGTCCCCTATATATGCAAAATGACCTGCTTTACTTCCTCCAAGCATGGCGCTGGATTTTAGCTCAGTGGCATGTCCTACAACACAGCCGTCTCCGACCAATGTATCACCCCTCAGATAAGCACACTGGCGCAGTTCAGTATTATCACCGATAATAGCCGGGCCTTTTACCAATGCTCCTGGTTCTATGACTGTACCCTTTCCGACATATATCTCATCATCCATAAGAGCAGCACCGGCATACACTACACTTGCTCCCTCCAGGATCTTGCCTTCTTTTTTTATGACCAATTTCTTTTTTTCAATACTTATATCAAACCCTGATTCTATGACTTCACTGCCGTATAAGACTGCAGTTTTATTTATAAATGCTTCACCCTTCCTTATGCCAGAGACATTTGGTTTAATATTATCCCTTATATATTCCTTTATTTTTTTCAGGGCATCCCATACATATTCAACATCGCTAAAAAGTTCTTTAAACTGGGTCTGTGAAAGATCAAAAAAATCTTCCGGTCTAAGCATTTCTCCTCCTTGCAAAATTCCTAAAAGGGAAATACACTGCATTATACAAAGTTTACTTATGATTTTCAATTCTGTATTTGACAAACATTATAAGCCAATATACCATATGTGGAAATCATTATCGGTAAAAATTTTTGCAGTATGGATTTATTAATAAGAAAAGAAGAAAAAAAGGACCGCAAAGATATTTACGAAGTAAATAGACTGGCTTTCGGCCAGGAAAATGAGAGTAAACTTATTGATAAAATAAGAGCTGGCAATAACTTCGTTCCTGAACTCTCTCTTGTAGCAGAGACCGGCGGGAGAATTGTCAGGCATATCCTTTTTTCCAAGATAAAAATTATCGGAAGTTCTGTTTTTATAACACTGGCACTGGCTCCTATGGCTGTTACTCCTGCCTTCCAGAAACAGGGCATAGGATCTGAACTTATTAAAAAAGGAATGGCAAAAGCAAAAGAACTTGGCTTTGACTCCATAATCGTCCTGGGTCATAAAGACTATTATCCAAGATTTGGTTTTAAGAGAGCTTCAAAATGGAATATAAAGTCCCCATTTGAAGTTCCCGATGAAGCATTTATGGCATTTGAATTGACCGAAAAAGCATTGGAAGGTAAAGCCGGAACTGTTGAATATCCTGAAGAGTTTAAGCAAGACGAATAAAAAATAATTGGTCTTATTTAGCCGACTTACTGAGTTTTACAGCAGTACCATATGCCAACAGCTCAGCAGCACTTCCTATAACGCTGGTGGTCATAAAACGAAAGTTAATTACTGCGTCAGCATCAAGCTTCTCAGCCTTTGCTATCATCCTGCTTGTAGCTATTTCACGGGCACGCCCCATCATCTCAGTATACTCAATAAGCTCCCCACCAAGAACCAGACGCACCAGTGCAGAAAGGTCCCTTCCGATCCAGATGGCAAAGATTGTATGTCCCTGCACTAGACCCAAAGTTTTAGTTACTTTTTGACCAGGGACTTCTGCTGAAGTTTGGATCAACATACTAGATCCGGTCTTGATATTTAGAAGTTCCTTTCTCGCATCACTGCCTTTCCCCTGTTCAGTAGCCACTGTAAGAAGGACTAGTAAAACGCCACCCAAAAAACAGTACACCGCAGTTTTTATCCACCAGGGTAAAATCGGTTCATGGTAGATATACCAGGGTATCCCGGCAAATATCGTGGTAAATAGCCCAAGTACGAAAGCTACTGACCCGATTAGCCTAAGTGCTCTTATAATAAATCGGAATGCTCTCATATCTGCTCCTACTTTAATACTTTCTAATTATTAAAATCTGATCCCAAATAGAACATACCATAATATTTTTATAATATCTATATAAACATACTACATACAATAATACTAAAATTCAAACCTGTGAGTATAAAAACTTCCATATTGCACTTGCAATAGTGCCAGTAAAAAAATAAATTACTTGACACGTTTATAAAAAGATATATAATATATCACGATATATCGTGATAGTACTTGATATATCAGATTAAAAGGAGGTAATTTAAATGTTTCATGATAGATTTTTTAAACGAGATAGATTCTTTAACGGTTTTCGATATGACAGTCCTTTCCAGAAAGGAGATCTAAAATATGTCATTCTGGATCTGTTAAAAGAAAAGCCAAGATACGGGTATGAGATCATACGCCATCTTGAAGAAAGTTCTCATGGTTTTTACAAACCCAGCGCCGGTACTGTGTATCCTACTCTTCAGATGCTTGAAGAAATGAGTTATGCGATTTCTAAAGAGAGAGACGGCAAAAAGGTATATAAGATAACAAAGCAGGGTATTGATTTCTTAAATGAGAGAAGCGACTTTGCAGACCAGGTAAAAGATCATATGAGACACCAGTGGGACCATGGTAATTATAGGATTATTGGTCATATAATCGGTGAAGTCGCAAAACTGAGAAGATTTTTGGTATTTAGGATAAGATATACAAGCCCTGAGAAAATAGAGAAAATAGGCAGTATCATAACAAAAGCACGGCAGGAAATAGAATCCATACTGGAAGAATAAGAAATACATATCTAATGAAAAAGACAATACCAAAAAATGAACAAAAGCTGCAGGTCATGTTTGATGACGAATCTAATGATTACTATATCATATGGAAATCCCCTGTGATAATAAGTTCGGGAAGAACTAAGTCTGAAGCACTCAAAGATTTTAAAAATGCAGTTCATTCATATATTGATTCATTGATAAATAAGAAATTAAAAGATATCTAAAATAAAGGAGGCATATTAGAAATGATAAGAAGATGGTGGATTAGAATAATACCGGGAACACTGATACTAATAGCTGTTGTTTTAGTCTTAGGCCTTTTCCTGGTAAAAGTGATGTGGGCCTGGGTGGTACCGGATCTATTCCCTGAAGCTGTAAATCAGGGTCTGCTAGCCGATACTATTTCATGGTTTACTTCTTTTAAGATCGCAATAGCTCTGGCATTGTTCTCTGGTTTTATAGGCGGCACTTTTAGGGGGAAAAGGCACTGGCATACTAATCATTATTAAAATTTCTTTGATCATGGTTTAAAACTATTAAAGCCCTTTAAAGTACTCTATAGTAAACATAGGGTCTAATGAGTTATAGAATGCTACGATAAGATCTAGTTTCATTTCCAATTTATCGTAGCTTTCTACTATATCAAAAAAACTTTCCTCTCCCATAAATATATTTTCAGCAAATGAATTAAGGTCATTTTCCAGAGTAGACTCAGCATATTCATATAGAAATCCTATTTTATGCTCCTTCGAATCAAAAGTCTTGGAGGCTTTCCCTGCCTTTATTGCGCCTGCTCCACCGGTCGCTTCATCAAAATATACAAATCCGGCCGGATTGACCTGCCTCCATGCTGTTTCATCAAATCCATAATTATATTTTAATACACTCGAAAATTCGTGGTGGAATGTCTCTTCTATGTAAATATCCGTCCATCCCATACTCACTCCGTCATTAACCACATAAACAATGTCTGGAGGTGAATTTGTCCCACCATAGTTGACCCCATAAAAACTCATGGATTTTAAAACATATACGTTCTTAAGGTTATTTTTTAACAGCAGAGTGGGATATTTATCAAGAGCAGTTATCATTATACTCTTTGATCTTTCTACCTCACCTGCAGACAAGCTCTCAGCCTTTGCATCTATCCCGGAACCATACCAACTGCTGGGAAAAATATTCCCATCTGCGATAAAAATTATATTATTTTCATAGAATGTGTTTCTCCAGTCAAAAAGATCGTATTCCTGCTTTACCGCATTATCGTCATCTAATAGGCTTTCCAGATAGTCTTCATCAAGGGTTTCCAGATACTGCCTGAATTCTACTGAGTACTGCTGCTGTATTTCATCCAGCTCTTCCTGAAATACAGGTACTTCTACTTCTGCTTCTATTGTTTCACCATCTTGTTCTTCTTCAGCAGCAGTTTCATCTTCAAGTATGTCTGTTATCACATCCGTTATCTCTGCTACAGATTCCCCAGTAACATCTGAAACTTTTTCACATGCTGTTGAGAAACTGAAAGCTAAAAATAAGACTAATAATGCAGCTATAAAATATAGTTTATTTGATTTCATAATTATTCCTCCCAAGAATTTTATCATCAACAACTATAAACCTTTGTAATAATAATTAGAAACCTGTGTATATTAAAGAAAAGGCTCTGTGAAACATTGCTCTTGTATATTCCACAGAGCCTTCCTTCCAATTACTTTTATATAAAAAAGTATATTCTTAATTCAATCAAACTTTCGTAAATTTAATCATCATTAACTCTCTTCATATTGATACTCAATATGAAGTTTTGCCGTATTGGTATAGAATTTATAATAATCAGCAATACCATCATTGGTTTTACCATTAAGACCAAATTTTAACTGAAACCAGTTTTTATCAATATCAATTGCTTTCTGCAGTTCCTCTTTTAATTTATTACTTGAGAAATTAAAATCGGTCAAAGAATCCGTAGTACCAATAGTCTTTACCTCCGTACCACCGAGTGCCCCATCTCCAAGATCCAATGAACTTCCGTAATCGTATACTTTTATAACTACCAGACTTGCTGCCAGTTCAGGATGATTATGAACAGGTTCACCAGGATGGAGTGGTATTACCAAATAGGCATCAGTTACAGTCGCATTGGTTAAATCACCTATATGGTCTATATCAAAGCTTAAATAAGCCTTACATTCCTTATTAGTATTACTGTCTCCGACATATACTATACTACTACCTGGATATGCCGATTCAGTTACACGGATCCATCCGCTTAATGCAGTATTTGCCGTTATATCTCCACCGTCCTCTAATATTTCCGGCTCTGGTATTGCACATCCCCAGGATAATTCAATCGAATCTGTTGCAGTACCTTCCGAATTGGTAGCAGTGGCAATAAGCGTATATGTCTCGCTGGGGTCATACAGATTGACCTGCGCTTTTCTGCTGCCCCAGGCACCACCACTGTCATCTTTATTCCAACTTACAGAAGGAGAAGGATTACCGGTAACATTTGCCTGTACCCTGTAGTAACATATACCGTCAGTAGGAGTGGCATCCTGGTATATTTCAAGACTAATGGTGGGCGCTATTTTATCTTCTTCTTCCTCTTCTTCCTCTGCTTCTTCTTCCTCTTCAGCTTCTTCTTCAGCTGCTTCCTCCTCGGCTGCTTCCTCTTCTTCAGCTTCTTCTTCAGTTGCTTCCTCCTCGGCTGCTTCCTCTTCTACATCTACCTCTTCTTCAGGTGTAGCTTTCCAGTCGCTGCAGAGAGCTGAAAAACTGAATAGACAGATTATTGTCAGGACAGCAATTATGATATACAATTTGTTTTTCTTCATGATATCTCCCGAAATAACATTAATAATTTAAAAAACTTAATATAATCAAATTATACCTTATAAAAATATTTTTTCACTATTAAAAATTCTTATCAGATAAACTTAAATCAACTTCAAAGTGACTATTTTATAAATATTTCTTCAATGCCTTTACCATAAGGTCATCTATCATTTCCTCGATTTCCTGATAAGCTTCATCGGTCATAGCATCCACATCTTCCTCCAGCTGCTGCAGTTCCTCCTGGCCAGCTTCCCCTACTACTTCTTCAAGATCATCCAATAAATTTTCAATCTCGTATTCTGCTTCTAAAACCAGGTCTTCCGCTTCTTCAGCCATTTCATCTATCTCTGATTCCAGGTTCGCCAGATCTTCAGCATCATCAGTTTCATCTATCATTTCATCTGCTTCTTCGATCATACATACGATTTCTTCTTCGGTATCATTTATTATTTCCTCAATCTCTTCTTCTGTTTCCGCTATTAATTCATCAACATCTTCGTCTTCTTTTTCCTCCTCGGCTTCTTCCTCCTCATCTTGGACTTCTTCCTCTTCTTCCACAACTTGCTTTGGGATTATTTTAAAA
>Ga0307430_1000765_pt1 | contig 26139 bp, 19 predicted proteins | sample SalMarWE160130MG_FD_202159 | JGI IMG/M metagenome (GOLD analysis project Ga0307430, IMG submission 202159) | Salt marsh sediment microbial communities from the Plum Island Ecosystem LTER, Massachusetts, United States - WE1603-130 | ecosystem: Environmental > Aquatic > Marine > Intertidal zone >...
AAATATATTATCCCCCCTATGTGATAACCTTTTATCATTTCCGATATTTCAGAAGTAATCTTTGTACCAATAAAACCAACTTGAAACATCTGCCCTATTTTTTCTCTAAGAGTCATAGCGGAAAGTAGATTTTCCAATTTATTTTTATTTCCGTTTCTCAATTTTAAAAGCATTTTTTAATAATTAATACTACTTGTAAATTTAAAAGATTATTTATATTGTTTTCTAATGTTGATAACAGAAGAAATTATCCTTTTAGTGCTCCCGAAGACAACCCCTTTATAAACTGGCGAGACATAATCAAATAAAAAATAATTACAGGTAGTGAAGCAGCAACCAAGACTGAAAAAATCAATCCAAAATTAGTTTCATACTGTCCGTATAACAGTGCTGTTGCTAAAGGAATGGTCTTCACATTATCTGTTCTAACTAATAATAATGGGAACCAGAAATCATTCCAAATTGGTATAAAATTGATAATAGCTACAGCAGCTAAAGCCGGCCGAATTAGAGGAAGTATTATTCTAAAAAATATTTTAGGCTCGCTGCAGCCATCTATTCTGGCTGAATTGCTTAACTCTTCGGGAATCAACCTGATAAAATCAGTAAGAATAAACACCCCAAATGGTATGCCCATAGCTACATAAACTATTATTAATGCAGCTAGAGTATCAAATACATGCAGACCAAGCATAATTCTAATTATACCAATAGTCCCCAGCTTGATCGGAATTATTAAACCGGCAATAAAATAAAAATAAAGAAATCTGCTTCCAATAAATCTATACTTGGCTAATACATATGAAATAAGAGATGAAAGAGCTAAAATTATTAAAAGTGATGTAAGCGTAATTATAATACTATTTCTGAAATAAATTAAATAATTCGATATTTTAAAAAGATGTATATAGCTATCCAGATTAAATGATTGAGGTAGACTATATGGTCTTGTAAATATTTCTCTATTTTCCTTTAACGATGTTATAATCATTAAAAAAATTGGATAGAATATACTCATAGAATATATGATTAAAATAACATATAAAAGTGTTCTTACTGTTCCATTCTTAAACTTAATCATCTATGCCTTTCCTTATTAATTTAATACCAAAATATAATTATAACTAATCACTACTCTATTCCTTCTTTCTTCCTCCCTATACCCTTCATTCTGAATGCATACAATAAAAGTAGAACTCCTATGGTTACTATAAAAAATATTATAGTGGCTACAGTAGCCCCCATGCCCATACCCCAGCCACCTCTTCCGATTGGGAAAAATGCTGCTCTATAAAATAATGAACCAAATAAGTCAGTACCATACCGTGGATTTGCATAAGGACTAGTCATAGCATAAACAATATCAAATTGTGTAAAATCACCTATAAAGATCAGTATCGTAACTATTCCAATAATAGGTAGAATTAAAGGAAATATGATATATCTAATCTCAGCTAAAGGTCCAGCACCATCTATTTTTGCAGCCTCTAAAATCTCACTATCTATAGCATCGATACCTGCGGTATAAAATATGATTGACGTACCCAAATACTGCCAGCTTGTAACAATAGCTATTACTACCAACGCTATTGATGGGTTACCAAGCCACGGTCTTACTAAAAATTCTAGTCCTATTGCTTCAAGAAATTTATCAAAAATCCCCCAGATAGGATTTAAAATTAAAGTAAATAGAAACCCTGCTACCAGCACTGATAATGTAGTCGGCAGAAAGCTTATTCTTCGGAAAAATGTATTTCCGATAAATTTTCTGGTAACCAAAACTGCTATAAAAAACCCGATAACATTTTGAAAAAAAGTTACTATTAAAAAAAATTTTATAGTGTTCCCAAAAGCACCAAAAAATCTTTCTTTGAATGGGTTTTGAGTAAAAAGCTGTATATAATTTTGAAATCCAACAAATTCTTTTGGAACTATACCCGGACCCCCAAATAAACTATAAAACATAGAATGTAATATGGGGACAACTAAAAAAGCGGTATATATAATAAAACCCCCTGCTAGAAAAAGAAGAATAAAATATCTTTTTTTCTTCCTAAAAACTTCTGTCATAAATTTATCCTTATAACCAACTATACTTTCTATCAACAAGAATAAATAACATACCTATTATTACATTTATATAAATTGTCCTGGTAGGTTAAACCTACCAGGGCAATTTATTTCTACTATAAATAGAGATCAGATACCTATACTACTACTGTAAAGGTTCATACCATTGTTCTAGGCCATCTTCAACATAAGCTGCTGCCTCTTTAGGAGTAGAAACATCAGTTAAAAGATTAACCATGGTGTCACACATCAAGTCATATCCGGAAGGTACACCAGATGCTAACTTCTCCCAAGTAGTTCTAATAGTTATATCTGCACCACTTGTAGCATTAATCATTTCTTTGGCCAGTGAATTTGTTAGCGAATAATCTCCTGGTACATATGAGAAGAAGCCTGGTAATTCATCCATTAATAACCCAGCAAATTCTGGAGTAGCGAGCCAATTTGCATATGCCAAAGCTGCTTCAAGATTTTTTGAATCTTTATTTACTCCTAAGCCACAATCAACGTGGAAACAAATGGAGACAGTATCGCCTGCATTTTCAACTGGTGGTGCGAACCAACCTATATCAGTTAATCCAAGCCCCTCAAACGTGGCTATCTCCCATGATCCACCTATATACATAGCAGCTCGCCCTATTCCAAATAACTGCTGCTGACCAACATAATCAATAGATTCATAACCAACAGGAAAGAAAGGCTGCAATTCATCCATAGCTTCAAATGCCTTTACAAATGGCTCATCAGTCATTTTCATTTCTCCAGCCACAAGAGCCTGCCTGCTTGCTTCACCACCATAGAAATTGGCGCCTAATCCACTATACATAACTTCATATAAGTCCCATCTATCGTTAGTGCCCTGAGCAATTGCAATCTCTCCATTATCTTTTAGTGTCTGACAGATATCAAGAAATTCTGCCCATGTTGCTGGCTCTGTTAAACCATATTTATCAAATATAGCCGTATTGTAATAAATTCCATGAGTTACACCGGCAATTGGTACCCCATATATAACACCATCATCTGTAGCCCAGGCATTTATAGCTGCGGCAGGAAAGTCTGCTAATGCTGGTACTTTATCATTTAGTTCAGCCAGATAACCGGCCTTATAAACAGCTTCGCCATTATCAAAAGAACGTAGATACATTACATCCGGTCCTACTCCAGTCTCTAGAGAAAAAGATAGCTGTGCATCATACTCGGTGTTCTTTATGGGCTGAAAATCAATAGTTACATTTGGATATTTTTTCGTAAATGCAGAATTTATTTTCTTCATTAAATCGATATCCTCAGTTCTCCAGCTAGCAAATACAAGCGTTACAGGCTCTCCTCCTGCAATTTCTTCCAACTCCACTCCTTTTTCTTGACTAAAAACACAAACTGATATACTAGAAACAAATACTAAAGCCACAATAATAAGATAAAATAATTTTTTAAACATCATTTTTATCCTCCCTTATTTTTTATTTACATAAAAAAATTGGATTTAGTTTTATTTCAAAATAACCTCCTTTCTCTTTTTTTCTCCCTTTCTCCAAATAAAAGGAAATTCTCTATTGCGTTAACCTAAACAATAGTCTTTTTAATTAAACAAAATATATGTTTTAACAGATAATATATCTTGACCATAAAAATTTCTTAAATCAAGAAGAAATAGAGAAATGAAATATCTCCTGTAAAGGAATAGTTGCAGCGGCAATCATTCTAAAATCATCTCTCAAAGAAGTCGAACAAATTTCTAGTTTATTAGTTAAAATAGTCAGAGCTTGTTTAAACACTAATTTCTTTACCTGGGAAAGCAGAAAATGATTATCATAAGCAACCTTCCCTCCTAAAATGATTATATCTGGATTTAATAAATTAACTAGATTAACCATCCCAGTGGCAAGATATCCTGCAACTTCCTTCATAATTTCTTTTGCTAATTGATCATCTTTTTTCAATGCATCACGAAAAATAGAGGGAGTAATTCGACTTATATCACCTTTTGCTAACTCCGACATCATTGTATGTTTTCCCTGTGCTACAGAAGACAATACTTTAGAGCAGATAGCAGGCCAGCTTACATAATTTTCAAGACAGCCTGTATTCCCACAATCACAGGGAATACCATTTCTATCTATACTTGTATGACCGACTTCTCCTGCTCCTCCCCTACGGCCTCGAAAGATAGATCCATTTACTATAATCCCAGCCCCAACTCCATCACTAATTGTAATATAAATTAAATTTTTAAATTTTCTATATGCTCCAAATCGTTTTTCAGCTAACGCAATCGCATTGGCATCATTTTCTAACCAAGTTTTTAGTTTGAATTGTTTTTCCACCATTTCTTTCAAAGGAATATTTTTTAATTTCAATTTTGTATTTTCATAAATTATGCCTTTGTCTACATCAATAATTCCGGGAGAGATAATAGAAATCCCGATGCATTTGGTTAAATCGGAATACTCTTCTAAAAACTGGCCAATTGACTTTAAAAGATAATCAATGACTAATTTACCAGTTAGATTATAAACAGGAAATATCTTTTGTCTGCGAACTTTTGCTTCTAAATTCATTTCAGCAATTTTAATAGAAGAATTAGTAATAGCAACTGCAATAATAAATTTACTATCTGAAGAAAATCTTACAAGAACTGGCTTCCTACCTCCAGTAGATACACCTACGCCATCCTCATATACTAATCCTTGGTAGATTAATTCTTTTACCGCAGCAGTTACTGTTGTTGGGCTTATCTTGTTCTTTTTAGCGATTTCACTACGGGAAATAGGACCATAATGGCGTATCATCTTAAGGATAATAGATCTATTTAATTCTTGAATTAATTTCAGATTCCCGGTTTTTTGCATTTGGTTAACCTTCTATTCATAAACTTACTTTTTCCAGTGACTTTATTAAGTCTCTTTAAAAAAATAATACACTATCTTATCTTTTTTGTCAATAAAAACTCTTAAAAAAATTCAATCAACTTTCGATTCATCAGCCATTACAAAACTTGACAATATCCCTGATTTTCTTTATGCTATTTGGTAGTAAATAACTTATTCTAATATTAATTATTTTAGGATGAAGCCGAAGTGGCGGAACTGGTAGACGCGCTACGTTCAGGGCGTAGTAGGTGTATGCCTGTGGGGGTTCAAATCCCCCCTTCGGCACCAATTTTCCAATTTACCGATTCACCAATTTACCAATTAAATTAGTCGTTAGTATTAAAACAAGTTATTAGTTTATAGTTTTTGGTTATTGGATAAAAAAATCAGTTTTCAGTTTTTGATTTATTATATTTTGAATTCTGATTTGTGGATTCTGGCTCCTGAATTCTTCTTTACGAGATACGGATTAAGTTTCTAACCTTTCTTTACATAATCAAATAACACTTCTATTACCTTGTCCATTTCCCATTCTTCTCCGATAGTAAATCTAATAAATTGGTCGCCTAAACCAGAAAATTCATTTTCCCAGCCGGGTAAAATATAAATACTATTTTCCTTTAAATGCTTCCAAATTTTTTTACATTCTTCTTTATCTTTAAACTCTACTAAAACAAAGTTTGCTTTTGAATCATAAGCAGAAAATCCCAGCTCATTTATTTGCCTTGCAAATTTATTTCTTACTTTATTCATTTTTCCCCAAACTTCTTGATAATAATCTAAATATCTTAGGACTTTTGCCGCAGCTTTTTCAGCCATTCTATTTACCCTGAAATATTGGCCAAAAGCTGCCAATCTTTTTATATTTTGCGGATTAGAAACGGCAAAACCTAAACGCAATCCCGCCAGACCAAAATTTTTAGAAAAACTTCTGGAAATAATTAAATTTTCATACTTATCTATCAAGTCCACTACGGTCTCTCCTAAATATTCATAATTACATTCATCAACCACTACCATCCCTTTTGCCTTTTGCAAAATATCAATTATATTTTCCCGGGGAATTCTCGTCCCGGTAGGATTATTAGGATTGCAGAGCCATACCAATGAAGCTTTGTCTAATTGTTCGGCAGAATAATTAATATTATATTCGCCATTCTGTAAACAATTAGCCAAAACTTTAGGTAAACCTTCTCTATCTGCACTCGCCTCATATTGAGAAAAAGTAGGAATGGGAATTAAAACCTCTCCCTTGTAAGCTCGAGTAACTATTTCAATAACCTCATCCGAACCATTGGCAGGCAGAATATTTTCCATTTTTACTCCCACATATTCAGCTAATATCTGTCGTAATTTAGCATATTCTCCCCCTGAAGGATAGCGGTTAATATCCTTCAGCTCCTCGGATAATTCCTTTAACATCCCTTCGGGCAAAGGATATTTAAAATAAGATTGGGTTAAATATATTTTTTCTTTTTCCCTTGGTTTCATAACTTTATCTCTTTCCCTTTCAATCTTTCGCAAATCTGCTTCTCCCAAACCAAAGTAATGCCCGATCTCATGAATAACCACTTTTCTGACAGATTCTCTTATATCTTCTTTATTTCTACAGCGTACTTCTATGGGTTTTTTAAAGATAATAATCTTATCAGGCATAACATTCCTATACCAGATACCTCTTCTGGTATAAGGTACTCCCCGATAAAGACCCAAAAGGCCATAGGGTGATTTTATCTTCATCTCCCTAAGAAGTTCCTGGGAAGGCAAGCTTTCAACCACAACAACAATATTTTCCATCCTTTCTCTGAATTTTTCGGGAAGGGTGCTTATTGCTTCAGTTACTAATTCCTCAAATTCTTCTTCGGTTACTTTCATTTTATTTTATTATCTCTTTTTTTAAATTGTTTATAAATTCTTTCACTTTCTGCATATATTGGTCCCTTGCCACTTCTCGTGAGGTCAGCATAAGTAAAGCAATCGGGGTCTTTTGACTAAGATTTTTCATACCATCAAATACCTTATTGGCATCTGAACCTAATCGGGTACAGAAAAAAGCCACATTTTTAAAATCTTCTTTATGTAAAGAAAGATATGTCCTGATAGGGGTAGAAATATTAGAGGACCAGATAGGAGTTCCGATAATAACCAAGTCATACAAAGAAGGATTATTTTTTATCTCCTTAATTGTGGTTAATCTTCTCAGGTTAGCGTCAGAACCGGCACTTAAGAAACCGGGAATTCCCTTCCTGTTTTTCAGATCAATAATTTCTTCTATCTCACATTTTAATAGCTCTGAAATTTTTCCAGCTACTTTTTTGGTTTTGCCGCTTCTCGAATAAAATACCACTAATATTTTCATCATAAATAACCTCAATTCTTTTTTTTATCTTAAAAAACCCTTCAGTGTAAAACCTTTATTTATCTCAAATAATTCCGTTCCGTTTATTATATCCTTTCCAATAACGGCTGAAACTCCATCCTAAATTTACCGAAGTAAGATGATCTAACTTAGAACCCCATTTTTTAACTATGGTTCGGGCTCGGATAAAATGTTCATTAATCTGTTTTTGATTTAATGTGCTTAAACTGTTTTCGATAGAAGAAATTATTTCTTCCTCATAATTAATTATTAAAGGCTGGATTTCAACTTACGCAGAATTAAAATTTAGTAAAGCCTTTCGATGAAATCGCTCACTCTCCCACCAATAAGATTTTGAATTATAATTTTCACTCCCCTCGCTATACTCACCAGGAACAATGGTATCAGGAGAAAAGACGGGGAAAAAGGGACTTATACAGGAATTTGATGCTCCGGTAGTATAAAAGAATTGCCCGCCCTCACCAGTTTTTGCAACCAGGGAACAGACTGTTTGGGTTCGGTGAAATAGTTTGTCTGCTGCGTGCAGGCATAAGGTGGCGCCAGGACCCCGGTTAGGAGTCCATTGGGGATTATCCCCATGATCTCGTAAAATATTTATAAAATCTTTAGTAGTCAATCTTTTCTTTCTCTGTGAAAGCAAGGCTCGGGAGCGTTTTTCCCGTTCAGCCCCCTTGGCAGCCCAGGTCATAAATTTAACGGAATAACATTTTCGAAAATTAAAATCCTTTTCGTTTTTACAGTAACCTTTTTTAATTGCATTCTCTATTAATCCTTCAGAACAAGCATCATAATCTTTCTGTAAAGATATTATATTAGATATACTCCAAACATCCTCAATTTTCTTCCAGGCCCACCAAGTTTTCACCGTTTCTAATACGTAGGCTTCTTTTTTGTCGGCAATCAAAAAACTATTCATATAATTTAATTTAAATCGATAACCACAATTGCCTCCCTGTCCATGCTTTTCCAATAATTCAATAATAACTTCCAATGCCTGTCGTGCAGTTTGGCTTCTTTCGAGGGCTAAGCGAATCAAATCCATACCGGTTAGGCCTATCTTATCCGGTTTTTCTCTGGTAAATATTGCTTCATTACCGATAACCACCCCATATTCATTGGCTCCCATCTCTGCACCAAACATCCAGAATGGTTGACAGAGTAATACCCGGGCGGTTTCTGAAACCTGGGGGATAGTCAAATAGGCACATTGAACGATTTCGTTTAAATCATGCTTTTTGCGGGGGACTATGAGAATGTTTTGGGCTTCATCAGGTTCTCGATCACTATTTTCCCCAAAAAGAGTAAAACCTTCATCAGTTGCAGAACCTAAGGCTACTATAGTATCACACATAATTACACTCCCTTTCTATTTAGAATGTTGAAGAGAGTAAACGAATCAAGAAATCAATTGCACTTAAATTTTTCCCTTATCTTTTCTTTCTTGCATTTATTAATATTTTTCAAATCCTGTTCCGGTAATTTTAATCCATCCTTTAAACTCTGAATCATTCTGTTGTTTTCTGTTTCGGGATTTACTGCATAGATAATCCACTTACCTTCTCGCCGATTAACCACAAGACCTGCTTCTTTTAAAATCCTTACACTGTGTGAAATTCTTGATTGTTCCATATTTAATATGTTTACCAATTCACAGACACACAATTCGCCCTGCAGTAAAAGTAAATAAATACGTAGGCGGGTTTCATCAGATAAGGCTTTAAATATCTTTATAGTTGCTTCCATTGTTGTATTCTCCTTTATATATGATGATATCATATTATTGCTTTAAAAATATTTATCCTCTATGCCCTATTTTTTTCTAAATTAAAAATTCTACTAATCTTAGTGAAATAATTTGTTATTTATTAATTACAATAGGGATGGCAACAGTTAAATAAAGATATTCCTTTATTTCCCCTTCCTGTATTTTATCTGAGACTTTATCTCTTAATAATATTACTTGCAAGTTTTCCTTTTCTCCTGGGTTTAGTTCAATTTCAGATATTAAAGGGACGAGGTAATCGGCTGAAGCCTTTATAGAGGTAATTTTTATCCCCTCTTCTCCTGAATTTTCCAGAATAAACCTTCCTATAGTTTCACCTTCGGAATCAGTTGTTAAATCAAAACTCGTTCCTGCCGGAGAAATACTTACTGCGGGGGCAGATTTTTCTTTTATGTAACCATCAACACGCAGTGAAAAGGCATTTCTCCTGGGGTCATTACAGTATATACGCACACTCTCTCTTACTTCCCCTAACTCATGCTGACTGGAATCATAAGTAAAAGTCACCTCCTGTTTTTCTCCCGGAAGAATAGTTAGGGGTATTTCTGTATCATATTGGATATATTCAGAGGCGTCTATCTTATCAATTATCAGATCCAACTCTCCCTTATTTTCAATAGTAAAAGTAAAGGTAGGTAAATCCCCCTGGGAAATCAGTCCCAAATCCCATTGAGAATTAGAAAGGAAAGCCTGGGGAGAAGGGATAGGTTCTACCTCGGTAGCTATTGTAATTTTGGCATTGGGAAGTTGAGGGTCATTGGATTCGATATAGATATCTTTTTTAACCAGAGTATTATAGCCGGTAGGATTAAAAGTGACCTTTAGTTCGGCTGACTTTCCCGGTTGTATATTATCAGAAGAGAGCATGGTGGCAGTACAGTCGCAGGAGGACCGTACCCGGCTGATAATCAGTTCTTCTCTTCCTGTATTTTTTATGGTAAAGATATGCACCGGTCTTTCGTCTTCTTTTATCTTTCCAAAATCCCATTCTTCCTCCGAAATAGAAATAGTAGGCGGTTGGGAAGACTTGTTTTGAATATTATAAAATATTAAAAAAGCTCCTACTATAACTGCGATGCTTATTAAGATGATAATGATTTTGTTTTTACGAACCATAACTTTCTCCTTTGTTTTATATTAATTAATTCACCGATTTACCAATTCACCAATTAGCCGATTGACCAATTAAATTAGTTAGCCAGTTAATGGTTAATTAGTCGTCAAAGAATTTTTTTTATCGATTATTTAATACCCGGGCGGAGGGTTGCAAGTTCCATCATCACAACCATCATCCTCTTTTTTATCTTTCTTGGGAGCCTCTTTTTCTTCAGCTCCCAAGAAATAACTAATGTATTGAAACATTAAATTTTGTTGTTTGGAGATTAGTCCAGGGTAGACTCTCTTTACTACTAAATTATTAGCCAAAAAAATAGTAGTAGGTAAAACCTCAATATTGTAGAGATTACTCACTTCCTCCTGGCTGTCTAATAGTATGGTGAAAGATATTTTTTTATTAGCCCAAAACTCTTTAATCTGGGTAATATCTTCTTCTTTCAAGTCTTTATGGGTATTTATCATAATTACCTGGTATTTTTCTTCAATAATATGTTGTTCAAAATACTCGGTCAGCTCTTCTACCCCGCATATTGAATTCTCGCTCTCGTTATTACAAAAGTAAAGAATAAGGAGTTTTTGTTTTTCTTTGTAATCTTCCAAATTAAAGGTTTCTCTTTCTATGGTCTTAAGGGTAAAATTGGGAGCGGGGAAACCTTTTTTAAAAGATGAAGAAAAAGCAGACGAGCAAAAAGAAACCAAAAAAGCAATTATTAATAAAATAGTTAAAAGATTATTTTTTTTATTTTTTAAGCAAAAAATCATTTTAAAACACCTCCTTTTAATTCACCAATTTACCAATTCTCCAATTTACCAATTTGCCAATTCTCCAATTCACCGATTAAATTAGTAGGGGTAGACGTTGTCTCTACCCTCCGTAGGACAGGCGTCTCGCCTGTCTATTCAATAATACCTTAGTATTAAATACAAGTTACAAATTCACAGTTTTTTAGTAAAAAATTCCGCTATAGAGCAGTAACCCGGCCAATCCAAAAAACAGCAGGGTCATTGCCATCTTGATTTTCCCAAAATTCTTTTGAGTAAGTGCCGCCCATTGTGCCGAAGTAGTCCCCCAGTAAGTAAAAGAAAAGACCAGGACCAAAGGCACTACAAACATCAGATTATAGAATAAGAGATAAAATAAAGCATTAACCTTCAAATCAGGAATGGTGCTGATAAACATAATGGTAGGAAGATAAATCTGACCGGTACAGGCTAACTCTAAAAGAGAAACAATAAAGCCAGTTACTGCAGCCATTAAGATATAATTACTCAGCTTTACATTTTTACGAATAGCAGAGTGAATCATATTCTTTAAAAATGAGGGCAATTGGAGTTTGGCATCTTTGGTAGTCCCCTTTTTCTTAAATTGGAGATAGTCATATAGACTGACCACCCCTAAAATTAAAGCAAGGGCGGCAGTAACCAGAATGAATATCTTTCGAACTAAAGGTAAAAAGGATAAAGAAGTAATCATCTTTAAAGCCCCTGTACCGATTAAGAAATAGGTCAGAAAGACGGACAGGGTAAACATTCCTCCTACCCAGAGAATTTCTCTTCCTTTTCGCTTGATTAGGGTAAGATAAGAAATAAAGAAGATGATGGTCGCAAAGGCACAAGGATTTATACCATCGATCAGCCCGCTCACTGCTACTGCAGCCAGACCGAAGGACTGAAAACGAGCTATTAATCTATCTTGAGCAGTAAGGTCTTTTTCCTTAACTTTTTCCCAGGGAGGAACAGTTTCTGTGGTTGAATACTTTTGAATTAATTTGTCTAAATTATCAAAGGTAATAGCATCTCTAAAAAGGTAATTATCTCCTATAAATATAACCGGAACCAAAAGTCTTTCCTCTTCGGGCATCTGGTTTAATTCGCCTAAGGATTCAGCTAATTCCGTATTCTCGGTTATATCAATGTCAAAACTTTTTAAGATTAAATTTTCAGGATATTTTTCAGAAATATCTTTTAATACAATCTTGGCTTTATCACAATCGTGACACCCTGCTTCGTAAAAATAGGCTAATTGAACCGGATAACTAACCGAACTGAGAGTGCTGGCAGCAAAAGAATTAATTGCATAAAGAGAAGAAAATTGGCTTACAAAAATTACGAAAAATAATGAAAGTAAAAAAAAAGTCAAACTCAAATAAAATTTATTTCGGTTTGCATCCTTTAATTTATTATTTATTAATTTGGTTTTCATTATGTAAAATTTTTCCCTTTAACCACACCAATCAGAATAGTAAATAATTTTTTATATTTTAGCATAAATCGCTTCAATGATTATAATTTATAAGACAAAATATTTTTAAGTCACAAAACATATTATACAATACAATATTAAAATTTCAAAATTTACTTACTCCACGCTGACTACCCCGCTAAAGTTTACACTAAGTAATAAGAAAGTATCAAGTTAAGAAAGAGAAAGAAAAGACAGAATATGATAAACCTATCATACGTATCTATAATTGTCAAGAATTTAAATTCCGAAATCCGACTAAAAATTTTAATAAAAAAACTTGACAATAAACATACGTTTATTTTATAATATAGATAAGATAATAAATTGTGTTAATAGAATAATTATAGCAAATTATTACTTAAATTTTTTAAAGGAGACTAAACATGTTTAAAAAAGATTCCCTTGACCCAAATCATAAAAAAACTCTTGAGTTGATTCAAAAAAATATCAGAGAAAACGGTTATCCGCCCACTGTTCGGGAAATCTGCAAAGCTGTGGGAGTAACTTCCTCTGCTACTGCCCATAAATATCTTACCATCCTGGAAAAGAAGGGTTATATCCATCGGGAGAAGGAGAGATCCCGAGCCATTAGAATTATACCCCAAACCAGGAAAGTGCCTGTGGTGGGGAGCGTAGCTGCAGGAGAACCCATGTGGGCATTAAAAGATATCACCGAAGTTATACCTATACCGAAACAGCTTTCCGGAAGTGAAGAAAGCTTTATGGTAAAAGTTGAGGGCGATAGCATGATCGGAGACCATATCCTTGATAGAGATTATGTCATGATTAATCCCCAGCAGGATGCTGACAACGGAGATATTGTCATCGCTCTCCTAAATCAGGAAGAAGTTACAGTAAAAAGATTATATAAAAAAGATAATCAGATTACCCTGCAGCCTTCCAACCCTCTTTATAAACCCATAAAGACCAAAGATGCGATTATCCTGGGTAAGGTTATCGGAATTTTAAGACGATTTAACGGAGGAAAAAAATAGTAAACATGTTATATATCGGTACTTCTGGTTATAGTTATGAAGATTGGATAGGAACCTTTTATCCCGAAAATACTGATAAAAAGGAAATGCTTAAATTATACGCCCAAAAGTTTAAGGTTTCTGAAATTAATTCTACCTATTACCGCATACCCCATCCGGCATCCTTTTATTATTTACAGCAAAAGGTCCCTGCTGATTTTAAGTTTGCAGTAAAAGCCAATCAAGAAATGACTCACAGCCGGGAAGAAAATCCCACTATTTTTAAAGATTTTAAAGAATCCATAAAACCCTTGCTGGAAGTGGGTAAATTTGCCTGTGTGTTAGCTCAGTTCCCCTATTCTTTTTATAATACTCCCTCCAATCGGGATTACCTTCTCCGCTTCAAAGAAAGAATGGAGGATATCCCCCTAGTGGTAGAATTTAGAAATTCTTACTGGATAAATAACGAAATATTTAGGATTTTAAAAAACAACGACATAGGTTTTTGTTGTGTAGACCAACCCCAACTCAAAGGTTTAATCCCACCCATAGCTGAAACTACTTCTAATCTGGGTTATGTTAGATTTCATGGTCGAAATAAGGCCAACTGGTGGGAACACAAAAAAGCCTATCAAAGATACGATTATCTATATACCGAAGAAGAATTAAAAGAATGGATACCTAAAATAAAAAAGATTGCCGAAAAAACCACCGACCAGTATATTTTTATGAATAATCATTACAAAGGTAAGGCGGTTAAAAATGCCCTGATGTTGATCAAGCTCCTTAAGGAAGAAATAAAGACCGGAGAAATTAAAGAGAAAGAGAAAGAGCAAGAGCAAGAAAAAAAGGGACGGGATTAAAGAGAAATTGCTTATATTTTTTTGCCCCTTGAAACAAACATACGTTTTAAATACAGGTTGCAAGTTGCAAGTTTCGGGTTGCGAGTTTATAGGATAGAAGTCAGGAGCCGAATTCGTATCTCGTATCTCGTGAATCGTATCTCGTTAAGAAAAAGAAGTCAGGAGCCAGTATTCAGGAGTCAGAAGATTATTAGCGGATAATGTTTAGAAGGTAGGGGTTCGATTCATCGAGCCCGTTTCGGGTCGGATAAATCCGACCCCTACAAAAAATCTAAAATAAATACAGAATTTTTATTATAATATTATACGCTAAACGCTGTACGCTATACGCTATGCTATTCACTGTCGACTAATTTAATTAGTCAATTGGTAGATTTCTCTTTATCTTTATCTTAATTGGTCAATTGGCAAATCGGGCAATCGGTCAATTAGCTAATTTGCCAGAAAGGTGTTTTAAAATGGAAATGGTTCATCTACATGTACACTCTCAATACAGTATGCAAGACGGGCTCTGCGGCCTTGATGATCTAATTAAACAAGCCGCTAAATTTAAGATGAAAGCAGTGGCTTTAACTGACCATGATGGGCTCTACGGAGCTATTCAATTCTATAAAAAAGCAAAAAAGGCAGGAATAAAGCCCATTATCGGCTGTGAAATACGGATAAAAGATAATCAAAAATCCAATCAGAACTGTCATTTTATTCTTTTAGCCAAAAACAAGGAGGGATACAGTAACCTCTGTCAGATTATCACTCAAGCTCATCTATCTAATCCCGGCTCTATCCCGGCCATAGAAAAATATATTTTAACCAAATACAGTAAAGGAATTATTGGATTAAGCGGATGTGATAAAGGAGAAATACCTCTTCTCCTTTCACAAAAGAAGGCTAAGCAAGCTGAAAAAGCTGCCTGCTGGTATCAACAGATATTCGGCAAAGAGAACTTTTATTTAGAATTGTCTTTTCATGGCCTTAGCAAAGAAAAAAAAATTAATTCTAAATTAATAGAAATAGGAAAAAGACTAAATATCCCCCTGGTAGTAACCAACAATGTTCATTATCTGGAAAAAAGTCAGGCCTCCTCTCAGCGTCTATTAAATAAAATTGCCAATTTGGGAACAAAAGAAAGATTCTATCATCAAAAACTTGAAGCTGATGAATATTATTTTAAATCTCCCTCAGAGATGGGGAAAATATTTTTCCGGGTGCCTCAAGCCCTCAAAAACTCAATTGAAATTGCTGAAAAGTGCAACTTGGAACTTAATTTAGGGAAAATCCACCTCCCTGCCTATCCCCTGCCCTCTTCTTGTTCTGTTCAGGACTATTTAAAAAAACTTTGCCTGGAAGGCCTTAAAAAATATTTCTCCACTCCTTCTCCAGAAGTTATAAAGCGCCTGCAATATGAATTAAAAATAATCAATCAGATGGGTTTTGCCGGATATTTTCTAATCGTCTGGGATATAGTCCGCTTTGCTAAACAAAACAATATCCCGGTAGGACCGGGAAAAGGTTCTTCAGCCGGTAGTTTAGTCTCTTATCTCCTTAATATAACCGAGGTAGACCCTTTAAAATACCAACTCTTTTTTGAAAGATTTCTTAACCCGGAAAGAGTAGACCTTCCGGATATCGATATAGATTTCGGCCAGCTGGGGAGAGAAAAAGTAATCTCTTATATCTTTAAGAAATTTGGGAATAATCGGGTAACCCATGTCAGCACCATCTCCACCTATGCCGCCCGCTCAGCCATTCGAGACACCGGGAGAGCACTGGGCTTCCTTCCTCGGGAGATAAATAAAATCGCTAAACTAATGCCTATATTCTCCTCGCCCGGAGTAATTAAAGCTTCTCTTAAACATTTACCTGAACTGCAAAAACTCCCTCAAGACCAGGAACCCCTTAAATCACTATTCTCTTTTGCTCAAAATATAGAAGGAATACCCCGGCATCTCTCCGTACACGCCTCCTCAATGATAATCTCAGATAAGCCGCTTTCAGAAGTAGTTCCTTTGGAAATGACTAACCAGGGAGAGATAGTCAGTCAATACGAAAAAGAATCCATCAAAGATTTAGGTCTATTAAAAATGGATATCCTGGGCTCCCGCAGCCTAACTGTAATTAAAAAGACTTTAGAAATGCTAAAAGAAGAAAATATAAATATCAACCTTAACAAGATTCCCCTTGATGATAAAACCACCTTCTCCGCACTGCAAAAAGGCAAGACTCTGGGAGTCTTCCAACTGGAAAGCTCGGGGATGTCTTCTCTTCTAAGGAGGCTTTCCCCTTCCCATTTAAATGATGTAATCGCTGCTCTATCTTTATACCGACCCGGTCCCTTGGATAGCGGGATGACCGAACATTATCTTAAAAGAAAACGGGGAGAAGAAGAGATAGATTATCTACACCCCAAATTAAAACCAATTTTAAAGGACACTTATGGAGTTATCCTTTATCAGGAACAGGTTATGCAGGTAGTTTCTGCTTTTGCCTGCCTTAGCCTGGGAGAGGCTGACCTCTTTCGTCGAGCCATCAGCTCCCGTTCACCGGTAGAAATGGAAAGACAAAGAGATAATTTCCTTAAAAAAGCTATTCAACAAGGAAATACCAGAGAAGAAGCGGAAAAAGTTTTTTACCTAATTTCCAAATTCGCCCATTACGGTTTTAATAAAGCTCACAGCGCCTCCTATGCCCTAATCTCTTTTGTAACCTGTTATCTTAAAGTGCATTACCCCGCTTTCTACCTGGCTTCCCTGCTCACCTACGGTATGGGTTACTATTCGCCTGACTGCTATATTCAGGAAGCCCGGCGTTTCAAGGTTAAGGTACTTCTTCCCGATATAAATAAGAGTGGGGCTGGTTTTATTGTAGAAGAAGGGGTTATTCGAGTGGGACTGGGTAAGATAAAAGGTATGGGAGAAAAGCACTTAAAATCCATTCTATCTCTCAGGGAAAAATGCCAAAGATTTAATTCCCTGTATGATTTCTGCTGTAAAACTATCTCTTTAAGCATTAATCAAACATTAATAGAAAATCTAATTAAGGTAGGTGCTTTTGATTTCACTGCTTATCCCCGTTCGGCATTACTAACCCTGCTCCCCCTTACTTTAAAGGAGGTTAAAAGGAAGAAAGCTAAAAATGGGGCTCAAAATAGAATGTCCGAAGAGAGTGAATTATGGAATACCGAACTTATTGCTTCTGGCTCAATCCCTGCTTATCATTTTTCTAACTCTTTCCAAATGAATTTAGAAAAAGAAATACTCGGCTTATATATAACTAACTATCCTTTAAAAAAATATGATAAAATATTAATGAATTTGCCAATTATGAATTCTAATCAACTGTTAAATTATTTTTATCCAAAACTAATTTCGCTAAAAGGAATGCTAATTCAAGTAAGAAGACAATTTACCAGGCAAAAACAGGTTATGGCTTTCCTGCTCCTGGAAGATGAAGCAGGTTTTTTTGAAGTAATTACTTTTCCGACTGTCTATCAAAAATATTCTAAATTCTTTTGCAAAGAAGCGCCTCTTTTGATAGAAGGAGTCTTAAGCAAAGATAGCGGCGACTCTAAAATAATCGCCCGAAAGATTGTAAATATAAATAGTATGTAGTATATCGTATATCGTATATCGTGAAGGAGAAAGAAAAGATAGCGGATAGTGTCTAGAAAAATACAGTGATGAGTAATAAGTGACAGGTTTCGGGTTTTAAGTTTAAAAAAAGTAGGGGCGTATTGCAATACGCCCTCTCTTACAATAATAATTTATTTTATTAACGTAGGACAGGCGTCTCGCCTGTCAATGAATTACAAAAGAAGGGCACAATTCATTGTGCCCCTACACCTTAATCCAAGTTTCTTTAACGCGATACTCGATACGCAATACGCGATACTAATTACTATTCACTAACGGCTAATTTAATTGGCCAATTGGTGAATTGGTAAATTGGAGAATTGATTAATCGGTGAATTGGTGAATCGGCAAATTGGTCAATTAATTAGAAAGGAACTAAAATAGTGAACAACATTAATCATCTATCCATCATTCATTTAGACCTTGATGCCTTTTTTGCCTCCGTAGAGCAAAGAGATAACCCCGCTTATCGAGGAAAACCTCTTATCGTAGGAGGAATAAGCGGTGCAAATGGCAATTCAAACCGGGGAGTTGTCTGCGCCGCCTCCTATGAAGCCCGTAAATACGGTGTTCATGCCGCTATGCCTATCTGGGAAGCTCGCCAAAAATGTCCCCGGGGAATCTTTGTCCCCTCTCAAATGAACAAATACGTAGAAGCATCTAAAAAATTCTTTCAAATTTGCAGCGATTACACTCCTTTGATAGAACCGTTGAGTATAGATGAACTTTTCTTAGATGTATCAGGATGTGAATCACTCTTTGGTTCAAGCGAAACTATAGGAAGAAAAATTAAAGAAAGAGTTTATCAAGAATTAGGGCTCAAAATCTCGGTGGGAATAGCAGAGAATAAATTCTTAGCTAAGATAGCTACCAATCTGGGGAAGCCGGATGGTTTTTGCATTATCCCTTCAAAAGATATTGAAAAAATCCTCTATCCCCTCCCCGTATCTGCCCTCTGGGGCATAGGGAAAAAGACAGAAGAGCTGTTAAAAAAATCTGGTATTTATCTGGTAGAACAATTAGCTCAGATGCCCGATTCTATCTTGGAAAACCTTCTGGGGAAAAACGGGAAAAAGATGAAACTTCTGGCTCAAGGGATAGATGAAAGTCCGGTTACTCCTCCATCAACAGCAAAATCTATCGGCAAAGAAACAACTTTCGGTACTAATATAACCGAAAAAACGGTTCTAGTAAAAGAACTGCTTAAAATTTCCCAGCAAGTGGGGTACACTGCCAGGAAAGAAGGTTATAAAGGCAGGACCATTACCTTGAAAATAAGATTTCAGGATTTTACTACCCTGAATAGATCTAAAACTTTAGTAAACCCTACCCATCTTGATGATATCATCTTTAAAACAGTCGTTGAACTCCTGGATAAAGTAAGGCATAAAAAAGGCGGAGTTAGACTTTTAGGGATAAAACTCTCCAATCTTACCTCAGGGAATGAAAGAAAGCAGTTGAAGTTCTTAAGAGACGAAGAGGATAAAAAAGATGATAAATTGGAACAACTTACTCAGTCTTTAGATAAAATCAGAGAAAAATTCGGCACTAAAGCCGTAACCCGAGCCAGTCTTCTAAAAGTAAAAAAGAAAGAATAAGCTTACTCACCATGGCAACACCGTGGTGCTGCGAGTTTATAGAGGGCAAGATTCATCGTGCACGTTTGTAATTCTGGTAAAAACAGGAATTTATTCTATTTGTTCTTTCTCTTCTCCTTCAGAGCTTTTAATATTTTTTCCGGAGTGATGGGAAGATGGTAGATTCTTACTCCTATGGCATCGTAAATGGCGTTGGCAATGGCCGGAGTGGTGGCAATTGTAGCCGGTTCCCCGATTCCCTTAGCCCCAAAAGGTCCCTCTGAATCTTCGTTCTCTACCAATCGGGTAACAAAGCGAGGGGTATCCATGGAAGTGGGAATTAAATATCCGGTTAAATTCGGATTCAAAGTGATTCCCTCTTTGATAACCTGCTCTTCCATCAGGGCCATACCTATTCCCTGGACTGTTCCTCCCTCTATCTGCCCTTCAGCATTTTGCGGATTAATGGCTTTGCCTATATCTGCAGCAGTGTATACATTTAATACTTCCACAACCCCCGTATCTGTATCTACTTCTACATCAACTATTTGAGTAACAAAAGTATAGGCTACGTATAATTTTTCACCCTGCCCGGTCTTGGGGTCGGGCTTATCAGTATGAGGGAAAAAAGATGCTTCTGCTTTAAGAGTTTCTCCTTTTTCTGCAATTTTTTTAGCTAATTCCCAGTAACTTAATCTATTATCCGGATTATCCTTCCTAAAAATATAGCCATCTTCTATCCTTAAATCAACATGGTTGGTTATAAAATTTAAACTCGAATAATGATAAATATTACTTAATAATCCCTCTGATGCTTCTTTAACTGCATTCCCGGTAAAAAATGTTTGCCGGGTTGCGGAGGTCGAACCTGAATTTTTAGTCAAATGGGTATCACCGGGAATAATTCGGATTATTTCCGGCTTGACTTTCAAAACTTCAGCTGCAATCTGGGTAATTACCGTTAGCACGCCCTGTCCCACATCAGCAGCGGCAGTTCTAATTAAAATTTTACCACCATCTTCAATTTCTGCTGATGCGATGGAATGGTCAGGAAATCCTTCTCCATACCCAAAACCAAACATAATAGTCGCCATTCCTCTGCCTTGTTTTTTCATTGTCTTTCCCCCTTCCAGCCAGCCATATCTGCCGCTTCTTTAATAGTCTCTTTCACTCCTACGCTATGGGTTAATATTTGACTATTGGGTGTTGAAGAACCAAGATTATAAGCATTTTGCAAACGGAATTGAACCGGGTCAATCCCCAGTTGTTGAGCTAAAATATCCATCTGGGATTCATAGGCAAAAGCCATTTGAGTAGCACCAAAGCCGCGCATCGCTCCACAATAAGTATTGTTGGTATAAACAGTATAGGCTACACCTTTTACGTTATCCACATTATATGGACCGGTACAATGGTACATACCTTTATGCACTACCGCCAATCCGCTGGAGGCATAAGCTCCGGTATCACCGATTACTTCTACCTGACAAGCGGTTAAATAACCTTTTTTGGTAACACCGGTTTTCATTCTAATAATAAAAGGATGTCGTTTAGATTGAGCAATCATCGATTCTTCTCTGGTGTAGGTCAGTTTAACTGGCCTTTTAGTTTCCATCGCCGCTAAAGCCAGATGAATATGAACAGAGATATCCTCTTTTTTGCCAAAGGCACCTCCGATAACCGGTTGGATAATCCTTATCTTTTCTTTAGGTAAACCCAGAGATTGAGCAATATCCGCCTGAGTATCATGAAGCCACTGAGTGGCTGTCCAAAGTTTAATAACACCATTCTTTTCATCATAAAATCCAACCCCGGCTTCTACTTGAAGAGGCAGTTGGTCAATAAAAGTTGTTTTATATTCATTTTCTACAATTACGTCCGCTTCTGCAAAACCTTTTTTTATATCGCCTTTTTCTAAATAATGGGTTGCCAGGACATTGCCATTTTTATGAATGAGGGGTGCATCTTTTTCCATGGCCCGCAAGGGGTCAGATATTATTTCTAATTTTTTTACTTCCACTTCAATTAATTTAACTGCTTTAGAAGCAATTTCTTTACTTTCGGCAATTACTATAGCCAGGGTATCTCCCATATAACGCATCTTCCGGCCAATACCGATAAGAACCGGTTGGTCTTTTATGATTAAACCGAAATTTTTCACTTCAGGGATATCAGCAGCAGTAATAATCTTCACTACCCCCGCTACCTTTTGTGCCTTGCTTGTATCTATTCGGCGAAGATAAGCGTGAGGATGAGTGGCTCTTTTGATTTTAAGATATAACATATTATCGAAATAAATATCGTCAGAATATAAAGCTTTACCAGTAACTTTATCTTGAGCATCTACTTTAAGGATATTTTTACCCACATATCTTTTAGGCATCTTTTTCACTCCTCCCGCCACCTCTGGTCGATAATCTGTTTGCAGCTAATTTAATAGCATCAAATATTTTTTGATAGCCGGTACAGCGGCAAAGGTTGCCGGAGATACCCCGTTTAATCTCTTTTTCGGTAGGATGAGGGTTTTCTTCTAACAGCTTTTTGGCAGCCAAAATCATTCCCGGAGTACAGAATCCGCATTGAACTGCTCCGGTCTCTATAAAAGCTTCCTGAATTGGATCTAAATCGTTGCCGCCCCCTATGCCCTCGATAGTGGTAATAACTGCTCCATCGGCCTGAGGTGCCAATACTAAACAGGAAGCTACCAGTTCACCATTCATAATCACGGTGCAAGCCCCGCACTCGCCTTTTCCGCATCCTTCTTTAGTTCCGGTTAGATGCAGGTCATCTCTTATTAAATCCAACAAACGAGTAGAGGGCCTAGTCTCTATTGTTTTTTTCTGGCCATTAATAATAAATCCTATGGTTAATTTAGACATTAATAATCCCTCTCCCTTCCGGCTGAATCTATCTCTTCCAGGGCATTAATCATTATATTTTTAGCTACATTTTTACGATATTCTCTAGTTCCTCTGATATCATCGATAGGGGAAATTTTATCTTCAACTATCTGACCTAATTGATTAAAATCTAATTGACTAAAGTTTTTTCCTATCATCTTTTCTCTAATCTCTTTAATTTCAATCGGAGTCGGGGCTACAGAGCCAAGGCAGGTTCTTACATCTTTAATAGTTTTATTGTCTTCAGCCATTTCTACTACCAGAGCCAGGGTAATGGTAGCAATAATTAAAGCTTTTCTCTTACCGATTTTAATCCAGCTCCCGTAAGTCCTTTCAGACGGCAGGGAAAGAAATATCCGGGTTAACAATTGAGCTGGTTCTAAGAGCGTTTTTTTGGGCCCAATAAAAAATTCTTCTGCTGAAATTAGCGCTTCTTTCTGAAGAGAGAGCAATTTGAATTGAGCGTCATAAGCCATTAAAGGAGATAGGAGGTCACCGGCCGGAGAGGCATTCACAATATTCCCTCCGATAGTCCCGCGATTTCTTATCTGAGGAGAACCGATATCGGCAGCTGCCTGGCTTAAGACTGGAAAGTACTTTTTAATATCTTCGGATTTTTCCAATTGGGCGTGAGTAACCATCGCTCCAATTTCCACTTGATTCTGATGTATTTTAATTTCTTTTAATTCTTTAATATTTTTTAAATCTAACCAAGAGCCAACCTCATATAGGCGGTCATAATATTGAATTAACAGGTCAGTCCCTCCGGCAATTACTTTAATTTCTTTCCCATATTGGGATAAAATTTCCAGTGCTTCCTCTATTTTCTGCGGAGCAAAATATCCCTGACAGGGGACGGTTCTCTGGTGCATAAATCCTCCACCTCCTAACTTTCAATTAAATAACTGTAATCTTTTAGAACAGTACTTATTATTACGCTGATCTTTTTAAATTCTTTAGTATTATAATCTTTTGGGTATTCATAATCTACAGGAATCAATTTACCGTCTTCATCCAGTTTTAACTTCCACAGATTATTTTTCAACCTCAGGGTTATCATCTGACTGCTTGAAGAGACGGTAACCATAAAACCATTATTAGTACTATTCTCAAAGTCCTCTTTAGTTGCGAAAAGAGTTAATTTATCTTTGTAAGGTTTGCCATCATAAGGGCAAAATGTAGCACAGTTTCCACATTCGTTACACAATGCATCAAGATGGAGAATTTGATAAGTATCTTGAAAGCCCTCTTTCTTATCAATCTCGATCGCAACATTTGCCCGGTTTGGACAGACATCCACACATTTATTACAGATAACATTGCACTCAAGACACCGCTCTGCTTCATTCTTAGCTATTACCCTATCATCTTCGGATATTTTTGGAGGGACAAGGCGGCTTTTTTTATTATAAATCTCCGGAATTTGCTGTTTCCTATCAAAGACCGGTTTAAAATCTTTATTCAAATCTTTCCAATCTGATATTTCCCTTTTAGCAATAGCTTCTGCTGCCTTTCGTGCATCGGCAATGGATTCAACCACTGTTGAGGGACCACGAAGGGCATCGCCACCTATAAAAACATTTTTAAGATTAGTTTCAAGGGTTTCCGGGTCTGCGTACGGTCTGTTATTATTTTCAATCTTTAGCCCGCATGCCGATAATAATTTGGAATCGGTATACTCCCCGATAGCACTGATTACCGAATCTACAGCTATCTCCGCGGTTTCCTCAGTGGGGAGAGGACGTCGGCGGCCGCTGGAATCAGGTTCACCTAAAACCATTCGGCGGCATTTTAGAATACCGGTTTTGGAAAATGATTCCGGTAGTAAGAGGGACTTAAAAATAACCCCTTCCTCAAGGGCCCGCTCATACTCCTCTTTATCCGCCGGCATTTCATCTTCAGTGCGGCGGTAGATGATAAAAACTTTTTCGACTCCGTCTACCTTCAGAGCAGACCGTGCGCTATCCACTGCAGTATTTCCGCCTCCTATTACCGCAACACGCTGGCCAATATTGAGTGCCCCTGAATCTTGGTTGAAAGACCTTAAAAAATCCAGGGTTTCATAGACATTATTACTATCACCGCTTAGCTGAAGTTCTCTTGAAACTTCCGCACCGATTCCGATAAAGACATATTTATATCCCTGGTTATTTAAATCATTAATAGAAAATTCTTCTGATACCCCGAATTTGAAATCCACACCCAGTGCTTTGATAATAGAAATATCTTTTTCAATAGCAGATGTTGGAATTCTGAAATTAGGCAGTACATGGGTTATCACACCACCGGGAGAATTCTGTTTCTCAAATACAGTCACCTTAAATCCGGCTTTAGTAAGAAAGTAAGCTGCGGATAATCCTGCCGGTCCTGCTCCGATAACAGCAACTTTTATATCCAGCTGCTCAGCAGTAACACGGCTTTTAGTATCGTAGGTGATTTTTCCCTGCTCAGCGGCAATTCTCTTAACCTCGCGAATACCGACCGCTCCTTCATAGTCAAGACGGGTGCAATTGTACATACATTGATGATCACAAATATATCCGGTGATATTAGGAAGAGGATTTTTCAAATAGATAAGTTCCAGAGCCCTATCATACTGTCCATCCCCCGCAAGCCGAATATACTCCGGAATATCCTGACCGATGGGACAGGAGAGAACACAGGGAGCTATATAGCAATCTGTCAGAGGTAATTCCCGGTCAATAAAAACTTTCTTCGTACCTCTCCAATCTTTTCGGTAATAATTCTCCCGAGGGGCTTCTTCGGCTAATCGATCAAGCTTTTCCACATCGATAACCTCGGGCTGTCTTTTTTCTTCAACTATTGGCTCTAATTTTCGGGCTATTCCTGCCATTCTCATATAACCGCCCGGCTTTAACAGCTCAGTGGCTATAGTAATTGGTTTAATTCCCGTTTCGAAAATCTGAAGAATATTTAGCTGAGACGCTCCTCCCGAGTAAGATATAGGGAGAGTTCCTTTAAACTCACGCGATAAGCGGGAAGCTAAAGTTATAGTAAGAGGAAAAAGAATACGTCCTGATAAGTACATCTCTTCTCCGGGAAGAACACCCAGGGTATTTACCGTTCCCAGCGTATTGGAAAGTTTTACTCCAAAATTACGACCACATTCAGCAGCTGCTTTAGAAAGCCTCTTAAGCATCCCTATGGCATCATCCCACTGAAGGTCATCAGCAAAGGTAGATTCTTTAATCTTTATATAATTAAACCCAAGATCATCCAATATTTTTCGGACTAATTTATAACCAAGGAGGGTCGGATTTAATTTTACATAGGTATTAAGTTTTTTTTCTACTATAAGATATCGACAAATCGCTTCTTGTTCTTCCGGAGGACATCCGTGCATAGTAGAGAGAGTCACAGACCGGGCGATATGAGGTGAAATTACACTGAAAACATTTCCCAGGCTTTTTACTTTTCCTTTAGTGTGCAGAACTTCTGAAAAGTTTGTATCCCGAATAAAAGAACTTAATTCCTCTAAGTAACGCTTGAATAAAGGATGTTCGGAGGCATCGGTTAAACTATTAATAAACGAATCCATGCCGGGGGTTTTAATTCCCTCCAGGTCGTAACCAACGCTCATATTAAAAATAAAAGATTGTTTTAAACTAACCTGCATATCAAAAACTTCTTCTATGAAGTGAATTAGTATCCAGGCTTTAATATACTCGTCATATGCCTGCTCCAGGGAAAGTTCGGTAGACCATTCGG